>BNJT01000312.1_pt1 | contig 37392 bp, 61 predicted proteins | sample 8540491 | NCBI WGS metagenome assembly BNJT01 (sample SAMD00202455, study PRJDB9452) | human saliva metagenome | host: Homo sapiens | reverse complement strand
AATGACTAGTGGATTTTTGCCTCTATAGGCAGGAATAAGTGCTTCATCATGTAAGACTCCAAATCCTGCATAAGCGAGTTCACGCATTTCTCGATAGGTTAATTCGGGAATTAAATGCGGTTTTTGTATGATGCCAGGGTGTGCAGCAAAGATACCATCAACATCAGTAAAATTTTCATAAAGATCTGCTTTAACTCCAGCAGCAATTATGGATCCTGTTATATCGGACCCTCCACGTGAAAAAGGTGCAAATTTGTCCTTTTTGAGTGATACCAAAAGAAGCCAGGAATCACCAGTACTTCTTCATAATTTTTCAACTCTTCAATTTTATCGTAGCTGGAAGGAAGGATACGTGCATTGCTAGGCTCACTACTTACCAGAATACCTGCTTCTTTAGGGTGAATATAACGTGTTTTTAATCCATTTTGATTAAAAAGAGCGGCAATTAATTTCGCATTATTATCTTCTCCAGCTGATAAAAAGTATCATAAAGAAAGGATTCTCTTCAATAGGGAGAGTTGCTAAATCTAAGATGCTTTTTGTAATTTTTTCCAAAACAAGTGGCTTTAGCTGTAGTTCAGAAACCATTTGTTGGTAACGTTTGATAATCCAATCTTGATGTGGGATAAGATCTTCTCCTTCAATATAGGCACGATAATATTGGATCAGCGCATCTGTTACCTTTGTGTCATTGTCATCTCTCTTGCCTGGGGCTGATACGACAACAAATTTTCGGTTTTTATCAGATTTTACGATATTTAGAACTTTCTGTAATTGGGAAGCTGAAGCTAGCGAGCTACCACCAAATTTTACAACTTTCATACTCTCTCCTAAAGGTAATTACTTCTCTACATTATAGCAAATAATATGCATTCTGTCAGTTTTTAGAGGAAATAGGCTTTGAAATACGAACGTTCTATATTTGTATCCGATTTTTATTTTGCGTGATAATATGTTAGAATATTAGATGTTATCAATTTGATATTCAAATTATTTAACATTCAAATCTTTTTAGGAATAAGGAGTGAATATATGAAATTTTCTACAGTTTTATATGAAGTAATGGATGAGGTAGCAGTTCTTACGTTTAATCGACCAACTGTTTCAAATGGCTTTAATATCCCTATGTGTCTTGAAATTTTTAGAAGCTTTTCAACTTGCTGCAAAACGATGACGAAGTTAAAATATTATTGATCAAGCTAATGGCAGAATCTATTGGAGGGATCTAGCGGAAATGCAACGTGCTGTTGATGCTGATGATATTCAATCATTGGTTAAAATTGCTGAATTAGTAAACGTTATTTCCTTTGAAATGAAAAATGCCTAAACCCGTTATCATGTGTGTGGATGGTCCAGTTGCTGGTGCTGCGGCTAATATGGTTGTTGCAGCGGATTTTTGTATAGCAAGTGATAAAGCACGCTTTATTCAAGCTTTTGTCGGAGTTGGTTTGGCTCCAGATGCGGGGGGACTTTATCTATTAACAAGAGCTATTGGAGTGACACGTGCAACTCATCTTGTAATGACAGGGGGAAGCCTTTGACTGCGGAAAAAGGCTTTAGAGTATGGTATTTTGTATAGATTATGTGAATCAGACAAATTAGAGAAAAATCACGGATCAATTGATTAAAAAGTTGAAGCGTGGTTCAATGAACTCTTATAAGGCAATGAAAGAAATGATTTGGGAGAGCCAGTTTTCAGCATGGGAAGGCTATGCTAAGCTAGAATTACAGCTGCAAAAATCTTTAGCTTTCACTGAGGACTTCAAAGAGGGAGTTCGAGCATATTCAGAAAAACGTCGTCCTAATTTTTAACGGAAAATAGTTATTTACGTTTTGTTATGAAAAATTTCCATTTTCAAAAAAATACTTGCAAAAAGAAATGAAGTTTGATATACTTTTGATGGTCAAATGTTTTTGATTGTTAAATTTTTTTGGAAGGAGAACGGTGATTGAATTACCAACTTGTAAAATGATTATCTAACATCAATTTTTAATAATGTATTGGTGATTGAAGAATCCAGTCTGCGAGGCAGTCGCTTTAATGACGTCTCCATCAAAGAAATGCATACAATTGACGTTATTGGAGAAACGCCTAATGCGACTCCAAGTGATATATCGAGGAGTTGATGGTAACGTTAGGTACCGTCACAACCAGTTTGAATAATCTTGAACGTAAAGGTTATGTTGAGAGAACGCGCTCTGATGTTGATCGACGTGTTGTCCACCTGAGCTTTGACGAGGAATGGTCGACTTTTATATCGTTTGCATCGACGGTTTCATCATGCAATGCTAGATAAAATCATCGCTGGTATGAGTAGGGATGAAATCCAGGTTATGCAAAAGGGTCTTAAAAATTTATATCATTTTCTAGAGGACTTGGAAATAATGAGTATGCAAGAATTAGTCAAGTTGCTCATTATGCGCCCTGAGACAGGTTATTACAAATGACGATTTAGCTGAAATAATGGATACAAGTGATGAATGGATTTCTAGTAGGACAGGGAATAAAAAAGCGCCATTTAGCTTATGATGAGTCAACGAGTGATTTGGCTACAAAAGTAGCAGAAAAGTTGCTGACTAAAGCTGACTTGAGTGCTGATGAACTGGATTTTATCATTGTAGCAACTATTACTCCAGACTCACTTATGCCGTCTACAGCGGCGAGTGCAAAGCAAATATTGGAGCTAAAAAGCATTTGCTTTTTGATTTGACAGCAACATGTAGTGGCTTTTGTCTTTGCACTATCAATGGGAGAAAAACTAATAGCTTCAGGGTCTTATCAAAAAGGTCTGATTATTGGTAGCGAGACTCTATCTAAAGTTGTTGATTGGACGGATAGAGGGACGGCTGTCTTGTTTGGTGATGGTGCCGGTGGAGTGTTGTTAGAGAGTGCTCAGAAGCAGTATTTCTTAGCTGAAAAGCAAGGGACAGATGGTTCACGTGGTGAGAAGCTTACTTCAGGTTTTTCTTGGTTTATCTTCGCCGTTTGCTCAAGAGACGCCTGACCAGAAATATCTAGCAATGGACGGACGAGCAATTTTTGATTTTTGCAATTAGAGATGTCGCTCAGTCAATTAGTGAAACGATAGAAGCCAGCCGTCTTAAAGTAGAAGATATTGATTATTTTTACTTCATCAAGCAAATGAGCGCATTTTTGAACAAAAATGGCGAAAAATTAGGTGTTTCTAGGAATAAAATCCCAGCTAATATGATGGAATATGGAAATACTAGTGCTGCTAGCATACCGATTTTACTTTCGGAGTGCGTGGAGCAGGGATTATTAGCCTTAATGGAAATCAGACAATTTTATTGTCAGGGTTTCGGAGGAGGTTTGACATGAGGGAACACTTATTGTTACAATTTAGTTAATTATGTGGTGATCACATATTAAAAAATTTTTATTTTTAAAGGAGTCTATCATGGCAGTATTTGAAAAAGTACAGGAAATTATTGTAGAGGAACTGGTAAAGAACCATCAGAAGTAACACTTGAGTCAACTTTTGATGATCTTGAAGCAGATTCACTTGATTTGTTCCAAGTTATTTCAGAAATCGAAGATGCATTTGATATTCAAATCGAAACTGAAGAAGGATTGACAACTGTGGGTGATTTAGTTGCCTACGTTGAAGAAAAACTAAATAATTTGAATAAATGGGGCTGAGGATGCGTTCTCGCCCTCTTTTTAGAAAGACAATTTGAGGTGGCAGTCTTGGCTGTCTTTTATCCTATCTTGGTTTCTATAGAACATAACCATGAAAATGATAAAGATTCAATGCAGTTAAGAATGCTGGGGTGGAATGAAAATTGAGTTAGACTTTTCGCCACTCCCTCTTGTTTAGGTAATAGTTTGACTGTCAAAGTATAAGTTTTTGAGAATCGAGCTATTACTTAAGCAATATTAAAAAGGAAGGTATTATGCAAACACGAATTACAGAATTACTAAATATTAAATATCCTATTTTTTTCAAGGTGGTATGGCTTGGGTAGCTGATGGTGACTTAGCAGGAGCTGTTTCTAAAGCAGGAGGATTAGGAATTATCGGTGGAGGAAATGCTCCGAAAGAAGTGGTTAAAGCCAATATCGATAAAATCAAGTCATTGACAGATAAACCCTTTGGTGTGAATATCATGTTGTTATCACCGTTTGTAGACGATATTGTTGATTTGGTGATTGAAGAAGGCGTGAAAGTTGTGACGACAGGTGCAGGAAATCCAAGCCGTTATATGGCTCGTTTTCATGAGGCGGGAATTACAGTTATTCCAGTAGTTCCAAGTGTTGCACTTGCGAAACGTATGGAAAAAATCGGGGCTGACGCAGTTATTGCTGAAGGGATGGAAGCTGGAGGACACATCGGTAAGTTAACAACGATGACCCTTGTTCGCCAAGTAGTTGAGGCAGTGAATATCCCAGTTATAGCAGCAGGCGGAATCGCTGATGGTGCTGGTGCAGCAGCTGGTTTCATGTTAGGAGCAGATGCTGTTCAGTTGGGAACTCGCTTTGTAGTAGCTAAGGAATCAAATGCACACCAAAATTACAAAGATATGATTTTGAAGGCACGTGATATTGATACAACCATTTCTGCACAGCATTTTGGTCATGCCGTTCGTGCTTTGAAAAATAAATTGACACGTGATTTTGAAAAGGCTGAAAAAAAGCTGCTTTTCAAACAGGAAGAGCCAGATTTGACTGTTTTTGAAAATCTTGGTGCAGGTGCATTAGCGAAATGCAGTTGTCCGAGGTGATGTGGAAAATGGTTCGGTCATGTCTGGACAAATTGCTGGTTTGGTTAGCAAGGAAGAAACTGTTGAAGAAATTCTGAAGGATGTTTATTATGGTGCTGCTGAAAAGATTCAGCAAGAAGCTAAACGCTGGGCAGGTGTAACTAGAAATGACTAGCCTTTCTATTTGCTGGTCAGGGGGCACAGTACCTTGGTATGGGACGTGAACTCTACGATCAGTATGATGTCGTGAAATCAACCTTTGAGGAAGCTAGTCAAATTTTAGGCTATGATGTGCGTGATTTGATTGACAGCGATGAAGAAAAATTGAATCAGACTCGCTATACGCAGCCAGCAATTTTGACAACCTCCTGGCCATTTATCGACTGTTAATTCAAGAAGGAATCCAACCGGATATGGTGGCTGGCCTATCTTTGGGAGAATATTCTGCTTTGGTGGCTTCGGAGCCTTTTAGATTTTTCAGAGTGCCTAAAGCTTTGGTTGCTAAGCGTGGGGCCTTTATGGAAGAAGCTGCTCCAGCAGGTTCTGGTAAAATGGTAGCAGTTCTAAATGCAGATTTAGACCTAATTGAGACAGCCTGTAAAGAGGCTAGTATGCTTGGTGTGGTTTCTCCAGCTAATTATAATACTCCTAGTCAGATTGTGATTGGTGGCAGAGGCTGAAGCAGTTGATAAAGCGGTGAGCTTTTACAAGAAGCAGGTGTAAAGAGATTGATTCCACTCAATGTATCAGGTCCTTTTTCATACTGCTTTATTGAAGCCAGCTAGTGATTTATTAGCTGAAGTCTTAGAGGATGTTAATTTTTCTGATTTCAAAATACCTTTGGTAGGAAATACGGAAGCGGATGTTATGCAAAAAGAACGAATTAAAGAGCTTTTGACTCGTCAGGTGATGGAGCCAGTTCGTTTCTATGACAGTATTTCTAGAATGCAAGAAGCTGGTGTAACGGAGTTTATCGAGATCGGTCCAGGAAAGGTCCTCTCTGGATTTGTTAAAAAGATTGATAAATCTGCTACTATTTATCAAGTCGAAGATCAAGCTAGTTTGATGCAACTTCTGGAAAAATGAGGAAATAAAAATGGAATTAAAAATAAGAACGTACTAATTACGGGCTCTACTCGAGGAATTGGTCTTGCAATTGCACATAAATTTGCCAGCCTTGGAGCGAATATTATTTTAAATGGCCGTGGTCAGGTTTCTGAAGAAGTTTTGGATGAATTTGCGAAATATCCCGTGAAGGTTCTTGCTGTTTCAGGAGATGTTTCAGATAGTGCTGATGCAAAGCGTATGGTAGAAGAAAGCAACTACGGCTATGGGTTCAATTGATGTCTTGGTTAATAATGCTGGAATTACTAAAGATAAGCTGATGCTGAAATTAACTGAGGAAGACTTTGAACAAGTGCTTAAGGTCAATTTGACAGGAGCATTTAACATGACGCAGGCTGTCTTGAAACCAATGACTCAAGGCGCGTCAGAGGTGCGATTATCAATATGTCCAGTGTAGTTGGCTTGACAGGGAAATGTTGGACAGGCGAATTATGCTGCATCAAAAGCAGGCTTAACTTGGTTTCTCTAAATCAGTAGCTCGAGAGGTTGCTGCTCAGAAATATTCGTATTAATGTCATTGCACCAGGTTTTTATCGAATCTGATATGACGGATGGGTTTACCTGAAAAATTAAAGAAGCTTCTCTGGCTCAAATACCAATGAAACGCTTTGGGAATACAGAAGAAGTTGCAGATGTTGCAGTCTTTCTTGCCAGTCAGGAATACGTAACAGGTCAGGTGATCACTATCGATGGTGGCTTGACAATGCAATAAAGCTGAGATAACTCAGTAGCAAGTTTGGGAAATAAGAAATCGAGTGTTCAAACAATGAGATCATGTGTTTCTTATTTCTTAATATAAAAAGAGGAGTTTTTAAATGAAACTAAATCGTGTTGTAGTAACTGGTTATGGCTTAACTTCCCCAATAGGGAATACACCAGAAGAATTCTGGACTAGCCTTAAAGAGGGAAAAATTGGGATTGGCCCAATTACTAAATTTGATCATAGTGAATTTGCTGTTCATAATGCTGCGGAAGTGCAAGATTTCCTTTTGATAAATATTTCATCAAAAAGATACCAATCGTTTTGACAACTACTCCTTTATGCCCTCTATGCTGCAAGAAGCAGTTAATCAAGCAAATTTAGATGTGGATGCGATTGATAAAGACCGTTTTGGAGTCATCGTTGCTTCTGGTATTGGTGGTATTCAAGAAATTGAAGAGCAGGGTGATTCGCCACCATGAGGTCCAAAACGTGTGCAAACCAATGACCCTTCAAAGCACTGCCAAAATATGGCTTCAGGAAATGTTGCTATGCGTTTTGGAGCAAACGTATTTGTAAATCCATTAATACAGCCTGTGCTTCATCAAATGATGCTATTGGAGATAACTTTCCGTTCAATCAAATTTGGTTTCCAAGATGTGATGTTAGTCGGTGGTTCTGAAGCTTCTATTACGCCATTTGCGATCGCTGGTTTCGAAAGCTTTGACAGCTTTGTCACAACAGAAGATCCAACTCCGATGCTTCTATTCCATTTGATAAAAGACAGAAATGGTTTTGTTATGGGAGAAGGTTCGGGTATGTTGTACTGAAAGCCTTGAACATGCAGAAAAACGTGGCGCAACAATTCTCGCAGAAATTGTTGGTTACGGAAAATACTTACGATGCTTATCACATGACCTCTCCTCATCCAGAAGGTCAAGGAGCGATTAAGGCAATTAAATTAGCATTAGAAGAAGCTGAGATTACACCTGCGGATGTAGCTTATGTCAATGCTCATGGAACCTCTACCCCAGCCAATGAAAAAGGAGAAAGCGGTGCGATTGTGACTGTTTTAGGCAAAAATGTGCCTGTTTCTTCTACTAAATCTTTTACAGGTCATTTGCTTGGAGCAGCTGGAGCAGTTGAAGCAATTGCGACTATTGAAGCAATGCGTCATAGCTTCGTACCAAAAACTGCTGGAACTCAAGAATTGTCAGACTATATTGAAGCCAATATCATTTTTGGGCAAGGTGAAGAGCGAGAGATTCCTTATGCTATTTCTAATACATTTGGTTTTGGCAGTCATAATGCTGTACTTGCCTTTAAACGTTGGGAGCATAATATCTTATGAATATCAATGAAATTAAAGACTTGATGACACAGTTTGACCAATCAAGTTTGCGGGAATTTTCGTATAAAAATCAACAAGATGAACTGACATTCAGTAAAAACGAAGCAGAATTGCAACTCAAGAGGTTAGTAAGTCCTCTTCCTACATCTACACCAGTAGCTCAATTGCTCCAGCTCCTCAGGCTGAAGTAGTTGTTGAACAACAGAAGTGATTGCTGGGCACCTGCATCAATCGCGGATGAAGGTGATGTTGTGGAAGAGATCCTTTGGTTGGGTAGCTTTCTGTTTAGCCGGACCAGATAAACCTGCTTTTTGTGAACGTAGGTGACCAAGTGAAGAAGGGCAAACCTTGATGATTATCGAGGGCTATGAAAGTCATGAATGAAGTGCCTGCTCTAAGATGGTGTCATCACGGAAGTTTTAGTTCAGAATGAAGAAATGGTTGAATTTGGGGAAGGTCTGGTGCGCATTAAATGATCGATATCAATGCAATAAAGAGAGCACTTCCTCATCGTTATCCATATGTTGTTGGTGGATCGTGTATTAGAAGATTAGCGAAGATGAGGTGTTGCTTTGAAAAATGTGACAATTAATGAACCATTCTTTCTAACGGTCATTTTCCTCAATATCCAGTCATGCCTGGGTGTTTTGATTATGGAAGCTTTGGCTCAGACTGCGGGTGTACTGAAATTGTCTAAAGAAGAACAAAGGCAAAGCTTAGTTTTTATGCTGGTATGGATAAGGTTAAATTCACAAGTTGTTCCAGGTGATCAGCTTATCATGACTGCTAAATTTAGTGAAACGTCGTGGTACCATCTGCGGTTGTTGAAGCTAAAAGCAGAAGTAGATGGGAAACTTTTGCAGCCAGTGGCACCTTAACATTTGCTATTGGTCAATAAGAGGATATTTCACCATGTTTCGTAAAATATTGATTGCTAACCGTGAAATTGCGGTCGGAGTATTCGTGCGGCTCGTGAATTAGGGATTGCGACAGTGGCGGTCTATTCAACAGCTGATAAAGAGCTCTCACATACATTGTTGGCAGATGAAGCAGTTTGTATTGGGCCTGCTAAGTCCACTGATTCCTATCTTAATATGAATGCTGTGCTTTCTGCAGCTGTCTTGACAGAGGCTGAAGCTATTCATCCTGGTTTCGGATTTTTAAGTGAAAATTCTAAGTTCGCTACTATGTGCGAGGAAGTTGGAGTGAAATTCATTGGTCCGTCAGGGTTCTGTTATGGACTTGATGGGTGATAGTGATGCTCGTGCTCAGATGATTAAGGCTAATGTTCCAGTTATTCAGGATCTGATGGAGAAGTTTTTACTGCTGAAGAGGCTTTAGAAGTTGCTGAAAAATTGGATATCCTGTTATGCTAGCTTCTGCCGGAGGTGGCGGAAAGGGCATCCGTAAAGTTGAAAAAGCCGAGGACTTAGTAGCAGCTTTTGAGTCCGCTTCTAGTGAGGCCAAAGCTGCTTTTGGGAATGGTGCTATGTATATGGAGCGCGTGATTTATCCTGCTCGTCATATTGAGTGCAGATTTTGGCGGATCAGCATGGACATGTTGTTCATTTGGGAGAGCGTGATTGTTCGCTCCAGCGCAATAACCAAAGGTCTTGGAAGAAGCTCCATCAGTAGCTATCGGAAAAGACTTTACGTCAAAAATTGGGGATGCAGCTGTACGAGCCGCTCAGTCAGTCGGCTATGAAAATGCTGGAACAATTGAGTTTCTCTATGATGAAAAATAAGGGTGAATTTTATTTTTATGGAAATGAATACCCGTGTTCAAGTAGAGCATCCAGTAACAGAATTTGTGACTGGTATTGATATTGTAAAAGAACAGATACGAATCGCTGATGGTCAAGAACTTTCATTCGTTCAGGATGATATTGAAATTTGCGGCCATGCTATTGAATGTCGCATTAATGCTGAAAATCCTGCCTTCAACTTTGCACCGAGTCCTGGGAAGATTTCAAATCTACATCTACCTAGTGGAGGTGTGGGGCTGCGTGTTGATTCGGCAGTTTATCCAGGGGTATACGATTCCTCCATACTATGATAGTATGATTGCTAAAATTATCGTTCATGGTGATAATCGCTTTGATGCATTGATGAAAATGCAAAGAGCTCTTTATGAGCTGGAAATCGATGGAGTATTAACAAATAGTGAGTTTCAGTTAGATTTAATTTCTGATTCTCAAGTGATTGCGGGAGATTATGATACAGCTTTTTCTGATGGAAAAATTTCTGCCCGCTTTATCAAGAAAGATTAAAAAGATAATTGACATCCTTTGGTGAGGGGCAGATGAGAGCAAGCTGGCACCGAGGAAAACTGCAATGATAAAGGAGTAAATGATGGCCTTATTTTCCAAAAAGGATAAATACATCCGGATCAATCCTAATCGTTCGTCTCGAGACCTGCCTCAACAAAAACCAGAGGTGCCGGATGAGCTTTTTTCAAAGTGCCCGGGATGTAAACATACCATTTACCAAAAAGATTTAGGGAGTGAGCGTGTCTGTCCGAATTGTGATTATACCTTCCGTATTACAGCTTTGGAACGTTTGGACTTAATTGTAGATGAGGACAGTTTTACTGAGCTGTTCACAGGCATTGAATCAGAAGATCCGCTTAATTTTCCAGGCTATATGGACAAACTGGCTCTTACGCGTGAGAAAACTGGTCTGGATGAAGCTGTATTAACAGGAACAGCATTGATCAAGGGACAAAAAACTGCTTTAGGCATTATGGATTCAAACTTTATCATGGCTTCCATGGGAAGTGTGGTTGGAGAAAAAGATTACCCGCTTGTTCGAATATGCAACGGAGCATCATTTGCCAGTGGTTTTATTTACTGCTTCGGGTGGAGCACGAATGCAAGAAGGAATTATTAGCCTGATGCAGATGGCTAAAATCTCAGCAGCAGTACAGAGACATTCCAAAGCAGGTTTGTTTTACTTAACTATTTTGACAGATCCTACGACAGGTGGTGTGACCGCTTCGTTTGCTATGGAAGGTGATATTATTCTCGCAGAACCCCAAAGTTTGGTTGGTTTTGCCGGGCGACGTGTGATTGAGTCAACGGTACGGGAAAAATTTACCAGATGACTTTCAAAAAGCTGAATTCCTTCTGGAACACGGTTTTGTAGATGCAATTGTGAAGCGAGCAAAAATTACGTGATAAGATTGCTAGCACTTTTGAAATTTCATGGAGGTCAGCGATGACAAAGATTACTCGAATTGTAAGAGAAGCGAGAGATCAGACGCGTCTGACAGCTCTGGACTATGCTAAAAGCTTTATTGGACGATTTTTATACAGTTACATGGAGATCGTTCTTTTCGTGATGATGGTGCTGTAATTGGTGGTATTGGCAGCTTAGATGGTCGTCCCATAACTGTCGTTGGTATTCAAAAGGGAAAGAATCTTCAGGATAACTTGAGACGAAATTTTGGGCAACCTCATCCAGAAGGCTATCGAAAAGCTTTACGCTTGATGAAACAGGCTGAAAAATTTGGTCGACCGATTGTGACTTTTATTAATACAGCAGGAGCTTATCCAGGCGTAGGAGCTGAAGAGCGAGGACAAGGTGAAGCTATTGCTCGAAACCTCATGGAAATGAGTGATCTTAAGGTTCCAATCATTGCTATTATTATCGGAGAAGGTGGCTCAGGTGGTGCCTTGGCACTGGCAGTAGCAAACCAAGTATGGATGCTGGAAAAATTCTATTTATGCTGTCTTGAGTCCGGAAGGTTTTGCTTCTATCTTGTGGAAAGATGGTAGCCGAGCTATGGAGGCGGCTGAGCTGATGAAAATTACTTCGCACGAGCTTTTGGAAATGGATGTAGTTGATAAAGTTATTACGGAAGCTGGATTGAGTAATCAAGACTTAATTGCTTCTATCAAGCAAGAGCTAGTAACTGAATTAGAAGAACTTTCTAAGTTGAGTGTAGATAAGTTGATTGAACAGCGTTATCAACGTTTCAGAAAATATTGAGTAAAGTCCGCAAGAAGAACTTGTGGACTTTATTAATCATGACTAGGATAAATGATAATAGAATAGAAAAGAAATGAGAAAATTTTCAAGAACTTCCAAATATCTTTTGTATCAAAGAGATATGTGGTATACTAAAATAGTAAGAAAGAGGAGGAATGAATGGAAAAGAATCGTTTATATATCGTTATTGCTTCGGTAGTTGCATTTATAGGAATTTTTGCCTTGGGGTAATGTGAGTCTAGGAGCTTTTTGGTGGACTTAATATATCTGGTGTACAAGGTGATGGATGGATCATTGCTATCTTAGCTGGTGGAGTAGTTGCCTTAGTTACTCTAAAAGACCGTACACAAGCGTTAGCAAAGAGTAATGCTACGGGAGTAGCTGTTCTTGGTGTGTTGCAAACAATTATTTCGGTGTATAGTATGTTTACTATTGGACGCATAAGTATGGATTTTGGTTATGGATTTGGTGTTTCTCTAGGCTTTGGCTTAATCGTGAATCTTTTTGGCGGGAATTGCAACAATAGCTTTAGGGATTAATGGCATTATCTGAGTGGTAAAAATTTCAAAAGCTACCCTGACAGATGCAGCAGAAGTAAGCAAACAGTTTGCTCAGACTGTAGGCCGTATAACTTCTGCAACGGTTAAATCTGCCGTGAATGAAGTCAAAAAAGAAACAGAAAAGAACAAAGAATCAGCTTCAACAGTTTCATCTAAAGATGCGGAGCAACTTGAAGGAAATGAAGAAGAACCTAAGAAAGTTGATGAAGTAGAGCCAGTTGAAACTCCAACGGAAGGATCTGCTGAAGAAACGTCAGAAATATCATCTTCTAATAAAGTGGATACAGATGAAAAAGTAAATAGTATAAAAATAAGTCGCATGTGATGGGCGACTTATATTATTATCTTTTCAGAAATAATAAAACCACTAGCTTGGCTAGTGGCTAAGGATTAAGATGGTTTGATGACTTCTGATGCCATCCATGTAAGGACGTAGTACCCTGGGATAGTTACAGAACCATCTTCATTTTGGTAATTTTCAAGATAGCTGCTACGGTGCGTCCGACAGCCAGTCCAGAACCGTTGAGAGTATGAAGAAGTTTGACCTTACCATCTGCTTCGTCGCGGTAGCGGATTTGAGCTCGACGAGGCTTGGAAATCTTCTGTGTTAGAGCAACTAGAGATTTCACGATAGGTGTTTTGAGCAGGGAACCAAACTTCCAAATCATAGGTCTTAGCAGCTGAGAAGCCCATATCTCCAGTACAGAGTGCTACAACGCGGTAGGGCAGATTTAGTTTTTGCAGGATATTTTCAGCGTTGGCAGTCATCTTTTCCAGCTCTTCATAAGATTCTTCTGGCTTGGCAAATTTCACCATTTCAACCTTGTGGAATTGGTGCAAACGAATGAGACCGCGCGTGTCACGACCAGCAGAGCCCGCTTCAGAGCGGAATGATGGGCTCATAGCCGTGAAGTAGATTGGCAATTCTTTTTCGTCCAAAATTTCATCCCGTAGTAGTTGGTCAGCGGAACTTCAGCAGTCGGAATCAGAACGAAAAGTTGGTATCGCTTTAGCTCAAAACGTATCTTCTTTGAACTTAGGATATTGCCCAGTCCCAAACATGGAATCATGGTTTACCATATAAGGAGTGATGACTTCAGTATAGCCTTCCTTACCATGCTCATCCAGCATGAAGTTATAGATAGCACGCTCGAGTCTTGCTCCTAATCCCTTGTAAAATAGGAAACGAGCACCAGTAACTTTTGCTCCACGCTCCCAGTCTAGAATGATCTAAATCTTCACCCAAAACCTCAGTGAGCTTTGACTTCAAAGTCAAATTGCGCGGTGTACCCCAGCGACGAACTCGAGCATTTTCATCCTCATCTGCTCCGACAGGAACACTTTCGTGCGGGATATTAGGCAGAGTGGTAGTAAATTCAGTTAACTTAGCGTCTAGCCCAGCCAAGTTTGCGTCTAAATTCTTGACTTCAGCAGAGAGTTTCTGCATGGCAGCAATCTTGTCATCGGCATTTTTCTTTGTTGCGTTTAGCTTGAGCAATTTCAGCAGAGAGCAGTATTTCGTTCTGCCTTTGAGAGTTTCAACTTTAATTAGAATATCGCGGCGTTCTTCGTCGATAGCTTTCATTTGGCTGAGTACAGTTGTATCAACGCCACGAGTAGCTAATTTTTTTAACGACAGTATCAAAAGTCTGCATGCGGATGCGTTTTTAAATCTAACACAGATACCTCCAGAAAATAAAAGCACTTTATGAAACTGTTGGAGCGGCAGAGCCGCGTTCCATCCAACTTCACAAAAAGTGCACTTGCTTAGTTATTCATTTTTAAACTAACGGTAGAATTTCCTATTTTCTCCTATCTGCTCACAGCAACCGCAGACTTTCTGAAAAAGCATCCAATAGTACTTATCCGTTTCTAGATTATACTAGAAAATTTATGCAAATAGATTTTGGAAAAATTTACTAATTGTTTGTGAAGAGTGTTGGTAGTTTTGACTACTTTTTCATTTCCAAGGTGTTCGCGAGCAATTTTAAGAATCTTTTCCAGTATCTTTTGAAGCAAAAAGAAATTTACCTTGATCAGTAAAAACTCAAAGTGACGGCCGATTTTCTTGCCAGAAACATTGGCACAGATAACTGTAATGGTATTCCAGGAGGCTGAATATAGCTTCTACATTAGCATCAGCATAAAACTCTAGAGCTGTTTCACCAATTAAAAATTTTCCTACTTTACCACCTAGTCCCAGATAGGGAAATACCAGTGGTATTAAATTCAACTATTTTATTTTGTGATTGCGCTATAGCTACTCCTTCAAAGTAAATCTCTATTTATTATACCACAAGAAAAAGAAGGTCGAAACCTTCTTTTTGTAATTACATGATCTTGAAGAAGTGGGCAACGATACCAACTGCAAAGAGTGCGAGGATGATAACGATTGGAGACACTTTCTTCTTCAATAAGTACATACAAAGGAGTGTAAGCAACAATCCAGAAAGTCCAGGAATGAGCATATCCAAGTTTTGTTGGAAAACTTGTAACCTTTTCAGGTGTTTGAGATAAGCCTTGACCTACTTGAGCAAAAGCTTCTGAATGCCTTTGTAGCCGTCAGACAATTTATCCCAGTGGATATAAGCTTTTTCATCTAGTTGAACTTTAGAAACATCAAAAGCAAATTTGATATTTACCCAACGTTGCACCAAGACCGCAAGGATGAACATACCAAGGATAGAAGCTCCTTTTTGTAATGTCTTTGAGGATACCGCCTGACATATCTTTAGTGATTTCAGAACCTGCTTTATAACCCAATTCTTGAGTATACCATAAGAAGGCTATACGAATTGCATTCAAAGAACAAAGAAAAGAAGCGGGCCAAGGATATTTCCTGTCAAGGCAAGAGAAGCACCAAGAGCTCCAAGGATAGGGACGAACAGTGAACCAGAATACTGGGTCTCCGATACCAGCGAGAGGTCCCATCATACCGATCTTAACCCTTTGGATAGCTGCATCATCGATTGATGCACCGTTTGCTTTTTCTTCTTCAAGTGCAAGTGTTACACCAAGGATAGGTGCTGCTACATATGGTGGGTGTTGAAGAATTCCAAAGTGACGCTCAAGAGCTGCTGCTTTGGTCTTCTTTTTTAGTATACAATCTTTTTAATTGCTGGGATTAGTGAATAAGCCCAACCCAGTTTTGCATCCGTTCATAGTTCCAAGAACCTTGTAAGAAAGTAGAACGCCACCAAACTTTTGACGATCTGATTTTGTTAATTGCAATTTTTCAGTCATGATTCGTTTCTCCTTTCTTAGTAGTCCCTCTAAAAATATCGCCGATTGGATCGTTAGATGAAGCGACTGCTCCTCCACCGTTTCCACCTTTTTAGATAGGTTCAAGTAGATAAGTGCTAATGCGACACCAATTGCACCAAAACCAATCAAAGTGATATCTGAAACAGCTGCTAAGACAAAACCAATCGCAAAGAATGGCCATACTTCACGGGTAGCCATCATATTGATAACCATTGCATAACCAACGGCAACAACCATGCCACCACCGATAGCCATACCATCTTTCAACCAGTCTGGCATAGCATTAAGAGCAGCTTGCACAGACTCAGTTGGAACCATCAAAAGAAGAGCGGCTGGGATTGCAATACGAAGACACTCGGCATAAGAAGAGCGATAAAGTGAGCGCGTTCAACGCCTTTGATGTCACCTTTTTTAGCAGCAGCATCTGCAGCGTGAACCAAACCAACTGAAAGCGTACGGACAATCATAGTAAGGAAAAGACCAGCAACGGCAAGCGGAATAGCAACGGTTTGTGCTACACCGATTCCCTGTTTTTGAGAAATCTCCACCAAGAACCATGATGATAGCAGCAGCTACTGATGCAAGAGCAGCATCTGGAGCTACGGCAGCTCCGATATTTGCCCAGCCAAGAGCGATCAGTTGGAGTGAACCACCTAGAATAACACCGGCAGTTAAGTTACCTGTTACCAAACCAATCAAAGTACATGCAACAATTGGTTGGTGAAATTGAAATTGGTCTAAGATACCTTCAAGTCCTGCAAGGAAGGCAACAAAGACCACTAAAATCATAGAAATAATAGACATGATTTATAATAATCCTTTCATGAGATAGATGGACATGGAACGTCAAACATGATTGTAAGGATTTAAGTAAAAGTTCCTTTACTGAGATAGCATATTTAACGAATGGTCCATATTAAATTCAACTAGTATGTTATTGAACGTTTGCCTTTTCAATTAAGTCAAACAAATCTTTTTTAGAGTCATTTGGTACTTTACGTACGTCAAATTCAACACCAAGGTCACGCAATTTTTCATAAGTAACGACATCGTCTTTGTCCATTGACAAAACGTTGTTGACCATTGTTTTACCTGTTGAGTGAGCCATAGAACCTACATTTAGAGTTTTAATTGGCACACCGCCTTCAATAGCGCGGAGAGCATCTTGAGGTGTTTCAAATAAAATCAAAGCATGAGTATTACCAAAGCGTGGGTCTTTTGAAACAGCAATCAGTTTGTCAATAGGAACAACATTTGCTTTCACATTTGCCTGGTGCAGCTTGCTTTGATTAATTCTTTTCGAGTTCGTCATTAGCTACTGAGTCAGAAGCCACGATAATACGGTCAGCCTTAGAATCTGGAGTCCATGCAGTTGCGACTTGTCCATGTAGCAAACGGGTATCGATACGAGCAAGATTGATTTTAAGCTTGCCATCACCAATGACAGTACCTTCTGGAATAGCAGCTTGAGCAGCTTCGGCTACGGGAGCACTTGCAACTTCTTCAGTAGGGGTTTAACTCTTCAGGAAGTGCTTTTACCCCATCTTTTGCTTCTTTGATGATGTTAGCAGCAACGGCATCTACACCAGCAGAAGCATCCATCATTCTTTTCTGTATATGCTTGAATCAACATAGGTAGATTCAAACCTGTAATAGTCTGAACTTACGATCTGGATTTTCACCCATTACACGGCTAGCTTGGTTGAATGGAGAACCACTCCAAAGGTCAGCCAAGACTAAGACTTCATCGTCCGCATCAAACTGTGCCACAGCATTATTGAATTTGGCATACAAATCATCAGGACCTTCATTTGGCATAAAAGCAACAACTTGTACTTTTTCTTGTTCGCCAAAAATCATAGAACCTGATTGATGAATGCCAGCAGCAATTCACCATGGCTTGCAATAATGATTCCAATACTCATTATTGACATTCCCCTTATTAAAATGTTTGACTAAACTTTAAGAAAAGTTTCAAAGACTATTTTATTATAAAACGTTTTTCATAAAAAGGCAAGACATTGATTTCATCAAATTCGCTCATACGGGGTTATAAGGATAAATGTTGAAATGATTGTGTTTTTGATGTAAAAACCAATAACAATCGATAAAAAGCAACCAATTTTATAAAGGTAAGGTTAATATATGAATGATAGTGAAAGAAAATGGTAGATTCGATAAAATAAAAACGCAAACGATGCTCAAAGAGATTGTGATGAATCTAGGAAACAGTGCGCATAATTTTATCTCTTAAAGAAAATTTAACTTTGAAAAGTGGAGAAGATTTCGGTATAATAAAAAGTGTAATAAACTTAATAGGAGATGTAGATTATGGATTTAACACTAGCGATTTTTATTGATTGTTCTTGCTTTTGCAGGTGGGATGTTTTGCGGGAATGTATATTCTTCGTAAGCAAGTAGAGAAGGAATTTGCAGAAAACTCCTCGTTTAAATGTAGAAGCTGTTCGCACATTGTTTGGAGCAATGGTCAGCAGACCAAGCGAGGCAAAAGTTCAACAAGTATATCGTCAAAATTAGTGGCCAACAAAAAGCAGCATTAGCAATAGGCAAAAAGAAAAAATAATTTCAGGATTATTTGATATATAAAAAGGGGGACTTTGGGATGTAAGCCCGATCCTTTATTTTAGAAAAAGAAGATTCTATGGATAATCGACCGATTGGTTTTTGATTCAGGGTGGGTGGTCTAACAGTCGTACGTGAATTAATCGACAGCCCCTTATGAAGAAGTCATTTATATCGGAGATTCGGCTCGAGCGCCTTATGGCCCAAGACCTGCGAAGCAAATTAGAGATTACACTTGGCAACTTGTGCATTTTCTTTTGACAAAAGATGTTAAAATGATTGTTATTGCTTGTAATACAGCAACAGCAGTAGTGTTTGGGGAAAGAGATTAAGAAAAATTAGACATCCCTGTCTTGGGGGTGATCTTGCTGGGTGCTTCAGCTGCGATTAAGTCTACGATACAGGAGAAATGGGGTTATTGGAACCCTATGACAGTGACATCAGATATTTATCGTAAGAAAATCGAAGCATTGTCTCCAGATATGACAGTGACTAGCCTAGCTTGTCCAAAGTTTGTTCCTTTGGTGGAATCAAATGAATTAAATTCTAGTATTACTAAAAAGGTTGTGTATGAAACCTTGCTTCCTTTAGCTGGCAAAGTAGATACCTTGTCTTGATGCACGTATTATCTTTTGCTTCGGGCCCATTATTCAAAATGTTATGGGGCCGGAGCTAAAACTAATTGATAGTGGCGCAGAATGTGTACGGGATATTTCTGTCCTTCTAAACTATTTTTGAGATTAATCGTAGCCATAAGGAGAAAGGTATTAAACATCGCTTTTATACAACAGCGAATGCCAAAAGTTTTTGCAGAGATTGCGGAGCATTGGCTGGGACAGACAGTGAACGTGGAGCATGTAAGATTATGGAATGAAAAATATACGAATATAAGGATTCAACGGACTGGTATGTGGCAAAATGGGAGACTCCAATGCTTTGGGGCGATTTTCTGGTGTCTGGTTGAAGCGAGTTACTATTTTCAAACAGTTGCAAGAATCCTTTAAAATGTAGATGCCTCCGAATTCGTTGAACTGAAAATATTACGGTATCAATCGGCCCATCGACTAGTGGTCTTTTTAGTGGATATCATTAATAAAGAAAGTGAAAGAGAGCCTCGAGCTAATTCAACGTCAAGTGAGCGATACTAGTCGCTCGAAAAAGGACGCTTGTTATTTTATCCATTTACCTGATGGGGGAATTGAGCTATCGGAATTTTTGGGAGCAGAGGAAATAAAGGATACGCTATTAATCGCTACTAGAAATGAAGGTAAGACAAAAGAATTTCGTAAATTATTTTGGGAAATTAGGCTATACAGTAGAAAACCTGAATGATTATCCAGAATTACCGGAAATTGAAGAGACGGGGTGACTTTTGAAGAAAAATGCTCGTCTCAAAGCAGAAACGATTAGTAAACTAACTGGTAAAATGGTTTTGCAGATGACCCAGGTCTACAAGTGGATGTTCTTGAGGACTTCCTGGTGTTTGGTCTGCTCGTTTTGCTGGGAGTAGATGCGACTGACACAGAGAACAATATCAAGCTTTTGCACGAGCTGGCAATGGTCTTTGAGTTGAAGGATCGTGCTGCACATTTCCACACAACACTTGTCGTAGCTAGCCCTGATAGGGAGAGTCTAGTAGTAGAGGCTGATTGGCCTGGCTATATTAATTTTGAGCCCAGCGCGAAAATGGTTTTGGATATGATCCCTTATTTTTGGTTGGTGAAACAGGGAAAAACATCTGCTGAACTGACTATAGAAGAGAAAAATGAACAATCTCATCGCGCAAAAGCGGTGAAAAAATTAATGGAGGTATTTCCAGCATGGCAAAGCAAACCATCATTGTCATGAGTGATTCTCATGGTGATCGAGCAATTGTGGAAGACATCAAAAATCATTATTTGGGAAGGTAGATGCGATTTTTCACAATGGCGATTCAGAATTAAAAAGTGATGACCCTGTTTGGGATGGTATTCAAGTTGTTGGTGGGAATATGGACTTTTATGGGGGGTATCCTGAACGACTAGTAACCGATCTAAATGGTCTCCGTGTTGTGCAGGCACATGGTCATTTGTTCCATATTAATTTTTCATTCCAGAAGCTTGATTTGTGGGCGCAGGAAGAAAATGCGGATATTTGCCTTTATGGTCACCTGCATATTCCAGATGCTTGGATGGAAGGAAGAACTCTTTTTTTGAATCCAGGCTCTATTAGCCAACCCCGTGGTTTAGTGACGGAGCGTCTATATGCAAAGATAGAGGTCGAGAATGATTATTTTTAGAGTAGATTATTATAATCGAAAACTCATGACTTGTATCCAAGTTTGTCAAAGGAGTTTGCTAGATCGATCGCCAAAAGAATTTGAAGACTACCTTTGAAACATGAGGGAACTTTTGACACAATTTTGCTTGAATTTGGCGGTATTAGTGGATACACATAATGTTGACTATGCTATGTTACTTTTGAGTCAGATGACCTATTCTCGGATTCCAGTAGTGACTGATGAGAAAAAGTTTGTAGGTACAATTTCTTTGACAGATATTTTAGCCTCATCGAATGCAGACACGAACTTCCAGAAGAGAAATTCAGCGGCAACAGATATTGTTCATATGACAAAGACGGATGGTCAGACTCTTGGATTGGCTTATACAATTTCGATGTTTTGCACAAATTGGTGGACGAATCCTTCTTGCCAGTAGTGGAGAAGATCAGCATTTTTATGGTATTATCACGAGAAAATCGGATTCTTAAAGCAATGAACGCACTGTTACATGACTTTTCTAGTCATTATGAAATGAAGCTCAAATGAGCTAGCGATTGAACAGTTTTTACAACAAAAATCCATCAGAAAGTATCCAAAAAGCAGCCTATACTTTATGATTTGGAACAGTTTCTTGATCAGTGTAGGAAACTATTACAGATACGAATTTTACGATTTTATCAGTCATCTTGCAGTCCTTGAAGCTTCTCAGTTCAAAAGAGGAAGTTATCAGCTGTAAATCAATTTTGCTCTTTCTTTATGAGCAGAACCAATTAGACGTTATTACAAATTAGCGGTTTCCGAAAGATACGCAAGTCGTATCATCTGAGAGTACCTTTCTTGATTTGACTGCATTATGGCAGGAAAGTCAGGTGCCTAATGGGCGTTTAATAGCGTTGTTGATTCTGGAGACAGGACTTCTTCCGAGTGAGTTGTTGGCTATAAAGAGAAAAGATATTCAACTAGAATTTCAGATTATGAGTGTTGAGAAAGCTGGTCAACGGCGAATTATTCAGCTTTCTTCAGCATATCGTAGATGAGTTGAGAAAATATCTTCAGAGACTTACTTGTTTGAGAAAAAAGGGAAACCTTATTCTAGGCAGTGGGCTTTTCGACAATTTGAAGCTTTTTACATGAAAAAGGACAAGCAAGTTTATCTGCTCAGTCATTGAGAGAACAGTATATCTTACGTCAGTTGAAGGCGAATCGCAGTTTACATGATATAGCTCGAGATTTAGGACTAAAAGGTATCACCACATTGGAAAAATATAGATAATGGATATAAAAATTTAAAGATTTTGAAGGGCCTTTGGATTTATTACTCCATTTGGTTTCTAAATATCAAGTGGACATTTATGATGTTCCCGTTACAGAAGTTATTGAGCAATATTTAACCCATGTCGCAACTCTTCAGGCTATGCGCTTGGAAGTACTGGAGAGTATATGGTCATGGCAAGTCAATTAATGCTGATCAAAAAGCGCAAAGTTGCTTCCAAAAAGTATCAGATAACCCGAGAGTTGAAGAAGATTTAGAGCAGGATTTGCGTAAATCAGATCGAGGAATACCGAAAATTCAAGCTTTTGGGAGAAAAATGGCTGAAAAGCATGAGGAACGAGCGCTCTACTATTCCAAGCCACAAAGATTGAGCTGGTTTATGAAGATGCAGAATTAGTCATGATCGCTCCACGATTGATTTATTTTTAGCCTTTTCAGGACTGCTGGCAGAGGAATTTACCATAATCACACAAACGATCATGTTAAAGACGAATATAAAATCGAGGATATGATGGATGTGGTGCGTGATCGATGTAAAAGACTGTGGAAACTCCTCCTTGCAGGAATTGTTTGAAACGAGAAGAATGGAAGTCATCACGCTAGCGACGTTGGAATTTAGGCCACAAAGCGCAAGGAAATTCAACTCCTTCAGGGAAGAAAATTTTGAATATCTATCTAATTAGGGAAGGTAATCATGAGTAAGTTATCCAAATAGAAGCGCTTCTTTTGCTGCAGGAGAAGATGGTTTAAGAGTTCAACAGATTGCGAGAATCTGTTTCAATGCCTCCGACTGGGCGTAGCATCAAAGTTTAGAAAACTGCTCGCTAAACATGAACAAGATTCGAGTTCTAGTAGTCGTCCTTAATCAGAAACTCTCCAATACTTTTAAATTGGTTGCCACAAAGCAAACCCGCTGAACTTGAAGGTTTATTCCTGAGTCACCGATCAATCAGAGTTTGTCACGAGCAGCTTTAGAACCTTGTCAATTATCGCTTATACAAACTGGCTATCAGTGACGTAGAAATCGATGAGAGATATCTCGAGGAGTTAATTCAAGTGATGCTATTGCGAAAATTGCACTGAAGCTTTTGAGACTTATTCGCGAGGTCTAGGGAAAAGAAGTGGTGGTAGACCAAATCTTTATGTAAATAACAGATTATTTCTTGGATTATAAGATTAACTCATTTAGAAGTTGAACTGCCAGTCGAAGTACAGATACAGAGTTGTAGTAGCAGAAGAGAGCCAGTTGTACGAGTGAAGCTTGACGACCTAGACATAAAGATAAGGTCGTAAATTTCCCATATCGAGCAGGGATAGGATGGGCGAGAATAAACAAATATATAGCGGGCGCGAGGCTGCCAGCTCGCAGAAGGCAGCAGAGTTGATTTAGATTGCCAAGGCTGGTGACACAGTTAATGGGCCAACCAAAGTTGTGCGAGGCTGCTACCCTGAGTAAAGTCTCGAGATAAAGTTGAAGTAGAAGGTCAGCCGATTTATAATGAGGAGAAAGTTTACTATCTCTTGAACGACCAAGAGGAGTCATTCTCAGGTGTCACAGATGATAAAGGACGAAAAACGGTGGTTGATTTGCTTCCTCAAGTCAAAGAACGGATCTATCCGGTTGGCCGTTTAGACTGGGATACTTCTGGTTTGCTCACTTTTGACAAATGATGGTGATTTTACAGATGAGATGATCCGTCCACGTAATAGAAATTGATAAAAGTCTATGTGGCGCGTGTGAAAGGCCCGGCAACAGTAAAGAAATTTCTTCGTCCGTTGACTCGTGGTGTAGAGATCACGTGGAAGAAAACGAAGCCTGCTGTTTGTGGAAATTATAAAAGTTGATCCAGCACTCGTTCTGTCATGCAAATTAACTGTTCATGAAGGCCGAAACCAACAAAGTGATGTTTGAATGATCGGTCCAGCAGGTGAGACCAGCTTTCGGACGCGTTTTGACACCTTGATCTGAGTGCGACGTAGAGAAGCTAGACGCCTTGATAATAGAAACACGAGTGCTATCAGAAGCTCAAGTGTTACAAAAGAATCATGATCAAAGATTACCTCATTGCTCCTGCGCCGATTCTATCAGCGCTTTCAGATCGCCAACTTTTCCACCCTTCTTGTCGCTTTCATCCGACTTGTTCTAGAATACAGAAGGATCTCAAAGCGACTCGAAAAAGCATGGAGCTAAGGTGTTTTAGATGGGAATAGCGCGTATCCTTACGTTGTCACGTCGCAACACGGAGATGATCGATCCAGATGCTTTAGCTTGTAAAGACACATCAGAGGATGTATAGAACAATGTTCTAGTCTCTTTTTGATCGTTTAGACTTTGCAGTTTTTGGTAGAAAAGCGAGTTAGCATGGATAGAATTTCCCTAAACGACCAGCAATCATAGCTAAAGATAGAAGGAATTTAGATAGCGGATTAGAGAAGCTAATCGTCAAGTTCAACTCATCGGTCCTGATATTATTGAAACAGCTGAGATCGAGACAACCACTGACAATAGTCATGAAATTATTAATATCAAAGCTAACAATAAAGATTAATGCAACATACAATGACGCATGGAAATATTTGACATTTTTAAAACTTTATGTTGGGTATCCTCAATCAAAGAGTTTGACTATCAACGTGCAGAGCCAGTACTCTATAGGAGATAGGCGTTGAAAAGAATTTGATTTTGAAAGGATTCGTCGTGAATCATACAGCGGATGACTTTAGAGATCCTCCGGCAGTGGAACCTGCAGATCGGCACACACATGCAAAAGTAACAAGATAGATTGTGAGAGTGCAGCCAATCAACTCAGCCAAAACAAAACCTGTTGTCGAAATGATAATCGTTACGCAAGAAGGACATTCTAGACTATCGCTACATTTTGCCATATCATGGGATGATATGAATGTGATTGACGTTGAGACAGTGAGTAACGTACTGTCAAACAGCTACGCCCCTCGTCGGCAAAGCAAGCTTTAAAACCTCAGAACTCAGTTGCCAAGAGACGTGAAAGTTAATCGAAAAGCCAGAAACCAAGCCGACTAAGTGAAAATGGTGGCAGTATTGTGATGAAACGATGCACATCATTGTGAAACGGCAAAACCTCCAGCACCAGCAGTCCCCATAGCAATACTGAAACTATCAAATAGGCATGCTACCTACATGAAAATGAGCAGAGTAAAGATTGCAAAAGAGAGCCAAATAGATATATTGCAAGAGGATTTGCGCAGTATTCTTTAGACTTAGAGACAATCTTTTACCAAAGACAGGGCCTCGAAACTTCTGCTTCTCATGACTTCTAAATGGCCATATTTTAGCATTATCCATTATCGTAAAGCTACGAAACTAACACACCTATCCTGATCATAAGAGTAAAGCTGCATGGAAAAGCGAGGAATGAGAGAACACTGACACACACTCATTCAGGATCAGTGCTCCTGTCGTGGTGAAGCCAGAGCTGACCTCAAAGAGGCATCGATGATATTCTGGAAATCGAATCAGAAAGACAAATGGAAGAGCAATGAGTACAGGACCAGAAAGTCAACATAAAGGCCGCACTCATTAAAACACCTTCTTTGGCATAGGATATGAGAGCATCTTAATGGGTGCTAGAAAGAAACACCTACTCCACCTAGGAAGCTAATAAAAGAGCAATGTAGTAACAAAAGTTGATAGAAAGACTTGAGGATCGGACTCTTTGGTAGTGCGAAAGCTACAATGAGGGAACGATTAGATTAGCTGAAGTCTACACTGTAACTTAGAGAGAGAAGGGAACGAATCATAGATTTATTCATCAGTTACTACTCTAACAAACTGCTATAAATTTGTAGTGATATTTCGCAACAAGGTTGTCACAAGTTTGATCATCTCCAAATCATAGATCTGATCGGCACCCGTTGGGAAAGATCGCTTCTTCCATTCGGATAATGGCACCTAAAAAGCACACCTTTCTTCAATCCCTGCATCAGATAGAGGTCGATGGTGAGCTCACCCTTATCTTTCTTTAATTTGGAGTTACGGTAGTGTTTCAATCGTCCGTTTGCCACATTGATGCCAGTGCGTCGGGAAGCTAGAAAATTGGGCATTAGTGGACGCCACGGATGAAATGCATAGCACCGATCAGCGGCACTCCTTTGGGTGTAACAACACTAGCAAAATCCTGGCTATCGATTATTTCTAGTAAGCTAGTACATGCCGACGGTGGTGAGTACTTTTTGGACACCAATACTATTTAAGAACATAGAAAGCGATAATGTTTTCTTCGTCCAACACCGTCAGTGTAGCTACATGGCATCATAGTTTTGCTTTGCATCTAGTAAGATGTCTCTTTGCGGGTTCCATCTCCGTAGACGACGATACGGGTCGAGGGAATCTCTCTCGCTGAACCATTCTGCTCTCTTTACGGACTCGACTTCCAAGGACTTTATAGGTCACTTTACTGGCGTTGTAACATAAAGGGCTTTAAAAGATAGTGCGCTATATTTTCCTGCTCCGACAATCTGCTTTAAGCTCTTTATGACACGTGGCAGCCACAGGAAGAGTATTATGGGAAACATCTCAAGCGGTTACCGCGGCGAAAAGTCGCTGGTCATTCGCAGGGATGGTGCACCTCGCCATCTGGAAATGGTTAATTTCATTGTTGCGCCTCGACAGCACAGGTAGAGATAATGACATTAGCAAATTCCTGTCTAAAATCAGAAATGGTTGTCTGACATAAATTGCTAGTGTCTTTAACTTTGAATTCCACGCAGCGCGACACCGTCCATATATTTGCAAAAATGTTCTACAGACGCTGGCATTTGGAAAGTCAATGATATTAGGCAGTGAGCGTGCCGCTTGTGCTGCTCAGGGTTAACTAACTAATGAGAAATCCAAGAATATTCTTTTCTTTGAAATAAGTTTTGAATATTCAGGGTTACGGACACAGACGACGGTTTCTTTTGCATCTTTGCGAGTACCGCAGAACCATATTGACTTCATCGTGCCCAGTCATGAAATAAAAATATCACGATCTCAATCATATTCGCTCGTTCTAAAAACTTTGAAAATTAGCTCCATTTCAACTATACCGATAATATCGCAGCGCTCGGTGATGTGAAGTTTAGAACAGCTTCATCTACCAACTCAAATGAGTACGACATCGTGGTTCTCTGCCAGTGAACGGCAAAGGGCGGTCTCCGACCTTACCGCCGACTGACAAATAATCTTCATTCTCATACCTCCGAGATATGTATCTATCATACCCTGCGAAATTTCATCTGTTTGCTATAGATTCATCCTTCTGTGGTATGCTGGAAAAAGTGTTTTGAGGAAGAAATAAGCGATAAAACTTATCTTAAATTTTCGAGTTGTTTAAGGCTGGGACATGTCAAAGGAAAGTGATATACTAGATGAGTGCCATCATTGACGTACCTCAGACCTGTTGTGATGTAGGTGTCGAAGCTTTAACCACGCTGTTTGCTGAGCTTTGACTCCGGGCAGTGTGGCTATTTTTATAAGGAGTGAAATAAGTAGGATCAGATAATCGACTGCAAAATCATATTGAAATATTTGAACCTACAAATCCCATCGAGAGTCACAGGAAATGTCGCGGAGACGTCAGCAGCCGACGAACGTATCACCGTATATCATTAAACCGATGGGCTTCCCTATTGACGATCGTAAGATGAAGAGCAGGGCTTGGACTATTGGGATACAAGCTGGACATTGGCGTATTAATATGAGAATCTAGAAGAATTTATGAGGACAGATGGATGGTCGTCTTTACTTTGGTTTCGAGAATTTTGCTGACAGTGCGTTTAATCGAAGCGGATTTTTCAAACATGAGAACCATTATTTTATGTTTGGGCGTGAGGAGGGCTGAGGCTTCGTCCAGAAGAATTTATGCGTCAGCATCTTTCGGAAAAAGTGCGCCATGCATTCCTGTGGTGGCGAATGATGCAGTACGTGAGGAGTTTAAATGTCTCAAATACAGTATGTATGATTGTTTATGAGGCGCTCCGTCAGCAGCGGGCCAGTTTGCTGGTTTTAGACTCGGTCTCGCGAATATCAGAATGATAAGTTGAAATAATTTTCGTTACATCAAACAGAGAACTGATGGCTGCAGGTTCTTTTGGTATGATACAAAGGAGTCTTCAGGGCAGGTGAAATTCCCGACCGGCGGTACTGATCACTGTGTCAAATTTTTAGCTATATAGTGCTTTGAGTTCCTGCAAACACCGGTTAACTTTTGCGAGATCGTTGTCTACAATCTGGGAAAACAAAATTTTTGTCAATCTTATAAGCAAGAGAAAGTCCGCGAGCGCAAGCTGATGTGGTGAAATCCTGGCACAACTCGACAGTATAGTCTGAGCTGTGAGTAGTTGACAGAAAGAATCGATGAGCTACTGTTAGCAAATGATGAGAGTTTTTGTTTTTAGCGGAAAATAACTCTCGTCGAAACTTTCAGTTTGCTTTTAAACCATCTTTGCTTTTCTTTCACAAAGCTATTTTTAAGCCTGTTAAGGTAAAGTAATTGGGTGAAGCAGTCTTTTCTAACTTCTTAATTTGCATAAATTAGGAGGAACCATGATGACACAAACACGTAAAATGGCTATGATTGCCATGCTCTCTGCACTTTCACTTTTATTAATGTTTCTTGCTTTTTCCACTTTACCAGCCGCTAGCTTCTGGCAGCTTGATTTGAGATATTTTACCGATTTTGAGTTGGTTTAGTGCTCTTGGATACAAAAGTGCCTTGAGCATTCTGTTGCTTCGTTCCTTACTAAAGCTATTTTTAACACCAAGCAGTCGGTACCTATATCGGTCTTCCGATGAATATAATTGCTTTGTGCGTTTTGCCTTTGGCTTTTGGCCTCGGATATGGAATAAAAGAGAAATCGTCTTTCTCGATTTTGGCTGGCCGTGGAGTCTTTGGGACACTTTCTTTGACTTTAGCATATGTTATGATTGATGAACTACGCTTGTTATGCCATTTTATTTTAAGCGAAAGTTTGCACATTTTGATATATCAAACGTGATTGGTGCTCAAGCAATCTCTATTTATTTACAATGGTTATACCTTTAATCTTTTGGAAGGTTTGATTTTCACCTCATCGCATTTTGGTTGGTGAACTTGTGTTACGTCCGATTTTTAAAGAAATAAGGAAAAATAAACAGACTTATTTAACACGGGGCGTATTTGCCTTTTACTTTTGTTATATATTGGGCTATGCCGTTAAGTTTTACCCGACCAGTTAGCTGGTATAGATAGTCCGATTCAGACTTGCTGCGAGTGAGACGATTCTCCTCTGACGTAATCTACCATCATCATCAAGTGCCATATTAATCCTCCGATTGGTCAGTGCATGGGTGCTGATTTTGAGTGATGATATTTCTATCCAAGGGAAAGTGGAAGATCGAGGCGGCTTTTCTTTTAGCACGAAATCTACTTTTTGCATGGAATTTTAATTAAGCTGATTAAACTTGTTTATCAAAGAAGTCGGCCCGCTATACCACATCGAAGTTCAGAAGAAGGTGGGTATTCTTTCAAGTGGCCATGCTATGGCGACCTTGATTGTTCTTGGAACCTTGCTAATTATTGCCCAACAGAGGATTCAGCAAAATCTTCAGATGAAGCGCTTGGCTCAGGTGTCGATGCTTGGCTTTATCATTACTATTATGGCTTCCAGAGTCTATCCACAAGAGTACATTATCCGACGGATGTTATGGGAGGAGCCTGACGGGCTGCTATTCTCAATATCGAGTTTCCTTTTTATGACAAGCTACGCTTTCAATCGGCGCTTCACGGAAAGTCACTAATATGGAGGAAGAAAGTAGTTGAGCTGACCAGCCTTTTGTCTTGACAGTCTCTTTCATTAAGATAAGAGGCAGAATAGATGAGGAGGAGGCTAGTACCTTCTACTTTAAATCAAGAAATCGTACAGTCTGTTTTTAGATCTTGCAGATGCTATTCCTCTGGGCGAGATTTGCGAGCTCTATGGTCAGATTGCTCGTTTGATTGGGCGACCTGTATGCTCATGGTAGGAGAGATTCTCCTCAGCCAGTCGAGCTTTATGGCAGCAGAAGCACCCTTGTCATCGGGGTAGTCAATGCAGCAGAGGCGCCTCGCACCCGGGCTGGGAAGCCCAGAGGACACTTGCTCTGGGCAGGAGGGAGTGATTGAAAGGCCAATAGTGCTGTAGACCTCAGCGTTATCAGTGGGCGGCGTGGTTTCCTTCTTTCCTTTGTGAGAAGAGAATGTTTGTTTTTCATCTATCTCTTTTGTGTGGTAGAATGAAAGGTGTATGGAATCTTACAATGCTTTGAATGATTATTATCGAAAACTTTTTGGAGAAAACTTTTAAAGGTACCCATTGATGCGGGCTTTTGACTGTCCCAATCAGGATGGTACGTAGCGCATGGAGGCTGTGCACTATTTGCACTGTTTCGCTCTGGCGATGCCATTGTAGCAGCACCAGATGCAGCCCATTCATGACGAGCAGTTCTACAAGGAGATTGCTGTGCACCGCAAAGTGGCCGGATGTTCGCAAGTATCTCGTCTATTTCCAGAACTCGCAGCACCCGCGAGACTAGAAGTGGTCGAAGCGCTATGAGCAGGCCATTAACGAGCGCCGGGGTCGTTGGACACATCGGAACTCGGCCGGACTGCTTGCTAGCGAGTACTGACTCGCCGCTGCCCGACCTGTCTGAGCGCATGCATGTGACTGCACTGTCGAGCTGTGCAGACCACCTATGAGGGACCTCAGACCTCGTCGACTGTGCCCATTCTTATAGGCGCTTATGCAGAACGGTCGCGAGTCCGCACAAGCTAGCTCCCAAGGCGGAATTGTTTCAGCACTCTGATCAATCGACTGCCAGGAGACCCATGAGATGATGCTGGAGAAACGCCCGCCGCTGCGTGACCGGACAATGACATTCAGGATCAAGCTCCACCTGCTGCACTTGATGATCAATACCCGCAATGCAGCGGGATTATCGCGAGGGGCGATTGCGGCGCTCAGTCAGGAGGAATATGTCCTCCATCGTCTGCGGTCGGTTGGAAATCATCCTCGAGAGCATATCGTCCATCCATCACGTATGCTGCGACGCCCTGCGAGATACTGCTGATTGGCTATGTGAGCCTCAATAAATGGGAAGTTCTCAATGCAATTGGGGCAGAAAATGCGTCGTCGTGGCAGCAAGCAAGGCTGTGCTACAGGAGCAGAGATTCGTGGCTGTTACGACCCTTAGACAGATGGCCACATGCCTTTTGGCAGAAGTCGTGACTGAGAAGATACCGTGGTGGATGCTACGATGGGCAACGGACGCGACACCCTCTTTCTGGCTCCACTGGCCAAGCAAGTACATGCTTGACATCTGGGAGCAGGCCTGTGGAAAAGACTCTGCAAGCGCTTGGTGAAGCTGGCTTGGACAGTGCTCAGCTAATCTGCTGCCATGCTTTGGACCAATACACGACCATTTCCCAAGGTCGCTGTATTTTAATCTTGGCTACCTGCGCCAAGCGGACAAGTCTGTCGTGCATTACTCGACCTGATCTACGACGCTGGAAGCTGGGGAAAGGTCTGCCGAGTGGCTTGGGAAAAGAGGCCGTGTAGCCATCGTGGTTGCTACAAGTGGCATGAAGGTGGCGAAGTTGAAAAGATGCGGTATGAGACTTTCGTCAGTCAGCTGCCAGCAGGACTTTCACCGTTGCTCTCTACAGGACCATCAATCGGATTAACGATCACGCCTTTCTTGGTCAGTGATCCGAGGAAGTTAAAGGTTAGAAATAAAAGCCACTTGAAGAGAGGTTGACGCATCAACCTACTCTCAGTGGTCTGGTATGATGCATAAAGTTTTTGACCAGTTTCCGTTAATCGATCAGGTACCGTCCGGCTGCGATGAGGCGGGAGTAAAGACATGAGATATGAGACATACTGAGCTCTTGGTTTCCCAAACCAAGTGGGAAGAAAATCCACCTAAGAGGCCTGGATAGAGTTGCAATGTACAGCTCTATTTAGTCCCTCTTGACCAGTTGATAGATCATTAGAACCATTGAGAAAGGTAAAATGCGAAATAGCACCAGTAAACTAAAATATGTAGACAGACTGATAACCTGCTTTTCCTTCTTACAAATACTGGAGTAACGATGTAAATGTATATTGCTGATCGAGCAGTCTGTGTGGCCCTGTCCAGGTGGATTGATCGGTTCTCCAGTAAATAACTTTTCTTTGGAGAATTGGTGGTTTTGTGGTGTTTTTTTGTTTGTGTTTTTTGGTTTTTTTTGTTGGTTGGGTTTTTGGTTTGTGGTTGTTGTTTTTCGGTTGGGATCATCTCGTAGAACCATGAGTTACATATGCAATTTTTGGGGTCCCATCACCGATTTTTGTCCAACTAGATTTTCAAGTAATAGTGGATCATCGCTTTGTTTGGAGAAGAATACCATCGAGCACTGCTAAAAGGATGAGAAGTCTTTTCCGTGAATGGAAGAAGGATGAAGAGATGAGCTGCGAGTAACGTCAGGGCGAAAAATAACATAGTTGTTTCTTAAAAGGCAAGCTATACCATAATAGCAAATGCTCCGATTAAAAGCGACCAAGAGCCTCCTGAAGGCCAAAAGAGAAAGCCATCAAAAACTAAGTAGACAGAAAAACAGACCAGAATACTGCGTAAGCAAAAATGGGATGAAAAATAGCTCGCGGGAGAGGAAGCTGAGGAAAATCACTGCGTAGAGTTTACGGCAATCTCGAGTTTATTTAGTATTGCTGTGATGCGATAGGAAGTGACTAATTGCTTGAGGAGAAATCAAATAGAGATTCAATACAAAAGATGAACTGACTATTTGGGAAAAGAAGGGTATAAAATCTCCTCCAGTGTCATCAAGCCGAGCTGATGCGGAGTTTCAGTATATATAAGCTCCAAGAGTAGTAGAGAGCTATGAGTCACCCTCGATTAAAGGCTGCTGCGTTATATGACGCATGCTTGGCGTCAGCTCGAAGTGTGCTCCATTGGTATTGACAATTAAATAAATACCTGCTAAAAGATAAAAAGAACAAAGAAGTCTAAAGAGGACTTTACTGGGATTTTCTTAAGAGACTTGCTTCCATGCAGCGTGTAGCCAGAGCCTATAAGAAAAGGTAAGTATACAGGGATTATTGACGAATTGAACTCCCTCTGCAATGCAAAGGAATAAGTGCATGAGAAACAGAAGAGTTGACGAGTCAATAGCAATCCTGTTGCTAGAGAGAAGCACTATAAGAGAAAGAAATAAGGAAATCACTCTATACGCTGACATCCTCCTCTCTTTTTACTTTGTATGATTATCCTTAAAATCTTTGGCAAAATATACATATTCTATCACTTTTATGTTAAAATAGCTATTGGGAGGAGAAAATGTTTCATGAGAGTAAATTATTGTTCTGGACAGTTGAGTAATCTAGCAACATAGTTTATATTTATGGCGAATGATGTGATTTAGTCACTCCTGTCAATCAAAGGTTATTATACGATTTTGATTCCACACGATATTGGCTAATGCTTGTATTATATAGCGAATCCTTTGGTTATTTTCTCAGAAAAATACCTAAAGCTAAATCGCGTACTAGGCGTCCTATTGACATTAGCAATCTTAATTGGTTCGATTGTGTTGTTATAGCAGTTGTCTATCTTTTGCCGATTTTTAGTAACATCATAGTTGACGAGTTTGATTAATTCTAGCCAAAATATCTATCGTTATGCCCATAGTTGGGTTAATAATTTGGCAAAAATCCAGTATTGCGGCAACTTGATATCCAGTCTACTTTGCAACAGTTAAACTTTGTCTTGTGGATGTGGCAAAATATTTCTAAATGGGGGTAACGAATAGCTTAGGAGTCTGGTTTCAGCGGTTGTAAATACAATCTTTATCGTTATTATGACTCCGATGAAGGCTTATATTGGATGAAAGCTAAATTATTGCCAATGTTGGAGCGGAGCATTTTAAAACGAGATAAACCCAATATATATCCTCTTTATTAAAGAAATCTGTAGATGCGACCAGTATCGCGCTGCCACATCGTGTGGTATCTCGATTGACGCCGCAATTAGTGGCTGTACGAGCTTATATAGGTTGCACTTGTTATCGGAATTAAAGTACGCTTTGGTATTTGCAATCTTTTCTAGTCTAGCGAGATCTTATTCCTTGGTGTTGGGCCGACGATAGGTCTCTATTCCGATGGTCAGTAGTCACGCCTTTACTAGATCCGCAGAGAATGCTGATTGCTTTCGTCCTCTATATGTTGGTTGTTCAACAAATTGATGGGAATATTCTCTCATCCGCGGATTGTTGGGGGAGTGATGAAAGTCCATCCTATTACGATCATGGTACTTTTGCTTTTAATCAAGTAATATCTACGGGATTATAGGTATGATTGTTGCTATTCCAACTTACTCCATTATTAGAAATTGTCAAATTCCTCGCTAATCTTTATGAGAACCATAAAGAAGCTCAAGAAGCAAAAGAAGTAAATGAAAGAGCATGGAATTATTAATAAATAGCCGGACAGGTGGCCCTGGGTCACTTGTTTTTGTTTATATGTTCAATCAGCTGAGATATTTTCTAATTGGAAGGTGCAAATAGATAAATTTTATGGTATAATTGAATATCTATTTTATTTAGGAGAAAATATGAAGACCCCAGTAGTCAGACCTTATTGTTACACTTTTATTACTAGTCATTTTGACTTTTCTAAATGCATCAGCCGCAGAGATGGCTGGGCGAATCGCTTAATCGATGCGCGTGTAGAACAGCAGAGGAAGGTGATAAAATACATTCGCCTCATTGCAAGTTTTAGAAAGTCCAAAATAATATCAACAATTCAAGTAGAATCTACTCTTATAAACATCTTGTCAGGTGCTAGTTTTGCTAGACACACTTTGGTCGAGTTATCTTTTGCGGTGTTGGATGGGTAATGGTCTGAAACTGCCCACGCCGTGTAGCAAGCTTTCTATCTTTGGCTTTGCTGACTTAGTGTTTCTATTGCATTTGGAGAGTTGCATCCAAAGCGAATCGCCTTGAATCTAGGATAATTTCGCAGTTCGATCCAGCTCCGTCATTATCTTTTTAGGTAAACTAGTCAGTCCTTTGTCTGGCTTTTCGGTCTGCATCGACAAATTTATTGAGTCGAATAACTCCGATGAAGTTTGATGATGCCGATGGATGACGCGAAGATGAAAGTGCTGAGGGAGGGCATGACCAATAGCGAGGCGACCTTAGATGCTGATGAGATTGAGAAATGTTACAAGGGATTTTCTCTCTAGATGAGCTCATGGCTCGAGAACCGTGGGTGCCACGTACGATGACGCCATCATGGTAGATGACAGGAGCGACACGAAAGAGATTATCGAAAGTATTTTAAAGCAAAATTTCTCTCGAATCCCTGCTGTCTATAGGATGGAGATGCCAGAGGACAATGTTACCGGATTGATTCATACTAAGCGTCTGTTGAATGAAGCTTTTGCCAATGGTTTTGATAATTTGGTTCTCCGGAAAATTCTCCAGAGACCATTATTTCTGCACCCGGAAACTCTGTTGATGATCTTCTCAGATTTACGCACATATCACAAATCAAACAGCCATCCTTTCAACTAGATGAATACTGGAGATCGCTCGTCTGCGACACTCGAAGACTTACTAGAAGAAATTGTTGGTGAGAGTGATGATGAGACAGATGAAAAGCTGGGAATCGAAGTCTCATGAAATTGCGAGGAGAACTTGCATATCGTCTTAGGTAGAACGACGACTCTCAATGATTTCAATGAATATTTAAAGTAGATTGATGAGTGATGATGTTGATATCGATTGCTGGTTAGTGTTGGACCGGCATTGGAACGGATTCCCCGGAGCTGAGTGACGTGACGGGCTGAAGTGTGAGAAAAGCCAAAACAGCTGCAGTTTTAACTGCAACGATAGTATGGCCGCGTCACAAAAGTAAAAGTCGAACATCAGAGCTTGATGCCGACAGAAGAAGAGGAAAATGATCTTTTGTGATGTTTTCTCTTAAGTTTCAAGAAATCTATAAGTTTTTGCTCAAGATTCAGGATTTATACTACCTAACCATCTTAAAAGAAAAGAGGATGAAGTCCTATGACACACGAAAACTATCACTTTCTCAAATCATTTCCCACTACCTGGATACGGTGACAAATAGTAATCGGGTGAAATAGAAGCAAAGAGCAAAACTTTTTAAAATCATCTATCTCCTAAGAAAGAGCTATGAGAGTAACTACTTTTACTCTTTTCGTGTATTATCGCATTATTCTGAAGGATCAACTCAGCAAAATTTGCGATAATCTATGGCGACAATCTATAAGTTGGAATTGTTGTTGCTGCTGAGACAACTTTGACGATTTGGTAGGACAGTAGGTTTCGCTCATTTGCAACATCTAGCAACATTATATCAGGATTGCCTCTGTGATTCACATCTGTTGTAAAACAATGAAAATGAAAGGCTGAAAAACAGTTTGTTTTCTATAGACAAATAGAATCTATTTTGTAAATAGTCGTGGTATAATAGAAATAATTATAAAACGTTTTCAAAGTGTAGAGGTTTTATAATGGCTGAAGAGAGAAAATTGGAAGAAACAGTTGACTATGGAAAGGTGACGAGGATGGTCCATTCAACGGAGAGTTTCAGTGCTGTAGCTGGGCCTGGTATCCTGCCTTACTCGTGTCTCTTTGCAGAGGTGCCATGCACGTTGTCAGTATTGCTGCAACCCGGATACATGGGAAATGGAGACGATCAAATCGCAAACTGCGTGACGGTTGATGAGTATTTGCAGGAAGCTTTGCGCCACAAAGAGGATTTTGCAATAAGCGCATTACGCCGTTAGTGGTGGAGAAGCACACTGTTGCAGATTGATTTTCCTAACTGCTATCAAAGGCTAAAGAGCTGGGGATCCACTGTACACTGAGATGCTTCAGCCCTACCCTAGAAATACGCCTTCATGCTACCTAGAAGAGAAATTTACTGATTCAATGGCGGTGACTGATTTGGTCCCTTCTAGATATAAAGGGAGATCAATGAAGCGCAACATAAAATCGTAACCAGCCAGACAAATACATTCTGGCTTGTGCAGCTGTAATATCTTTCACGTCGCAAACCAGTCTTGGACTCATCTGCGTTTTGTGTGCCCGGGCTGACCGATCGCGATGATGATTTGACTCGAGCTGGGCAAGCTTCTTGTTAAGACGTTGAAAAATGTAGATAAATTTGAAATCCTGCTCTGATTGCATACCATGAATTCAAGTGGCGTGAGCTGGGAATTCCTTACTCGCTTGAAGGCGTCAAAACCTCGACTGTCATTGATCGGGCTTCATCGCTAAAGAACTCAGCGCAGACCGAGGTCGTATGCGAGTATATGAATCGAGGTGCAATAGCTAAATGGGAAGGTACTACAAGGAGTTAATTAGGACTCCTTTTCATCTTACTCAAGGAAAAAGCCAAGAAAAGAGGTAGAATGACGGACTGCCCTTTTAATTTCAAAGAAATGATTCCAGTCTGTAAATGTAGAGCCTTATATCGAAGAATATAAGCAATACGTAACTGA
>BNJT01002059.1_pt1 | contig 37460 bp, 63 predicted proteins | sample 8540491 | NCBI WGS metagenome assembly BNJT01 (sample SAMD00202455, study PRJDB9452) | human saliva metagenome | host: Homo sapiens | reverse complement strand
AAAAATAAAATAATTAAACCGATAATGCTTCCAGGAATAGGCAAATGGAAAAAGCTAGAGATTCCCTCACCAATCAGTGAAATGACAAAGAGAATCATTAACTGAACATATAATTTCATCGTTTACTCCACAAATAGACTTTCTGCATACCAGTTTACTCTTTTTTCAGAAAATTTCAAGGAAATACACAAGAAACATCCTTCTTGCTATCTATTCTAAAAAGTTGTATACTAATTGCGTGCGCAAGCATCTCAGATAGGTAAATCTGTTTATAACTACCATATAGAAAGGAGATTGATATGACTTACTTAGAAAAATGGTTTGACTTCAACCGCCGACAAGTAGAGCTAGAAGCTCTTTTAGAGCAAACGATTGCTGAGCAGAGTGACCAAAGCCTAACGCTCAAAGAATTCTATCTCTTGCACTTTTTAAATCAGGCTCAAGAAAAATCTTTGAGACAGATTGACCTGCCGGACAAACTCCATCTGAGTCCAAGCGCAGTATCACGAATGGTGGCACGCCTAGAAGCCAAAAACTGTGCTTTACTTAGTCGGAGATGTTGTGACCAGGATAAGCGAGCTAGTTTTATCTGCCTCACTAAGGAGGGTCAGACAACTCTTGCCTGTCTACAAAAAGCTGTAGAAGAAAGCCTTGAAACAAAAGCAAGTTGGCTTTCCTAAAATTTTTACAAAAAAACTTGCGTGCGCAATCAATTTTCTTGACATTCCTTTTTCCAAGGAGTAAAATGAAGATATGATTTAGCAAAGGAGAATCCTATGATTGAAATCACTTATCTTGATGCCAGCAAGCAAGAGAGAACCATGACCTTCGAGTCATACGAAGAATTTGAACGTTCTCAACATGCCTGCCTGATTGGTGTCGCAGACTACTACCCTGTCCAAAAAGTAACCTACAAGGGACATGATTTGGACTACCATGGGACTTATGGAGATGTTTTCTTCTATCTCATGAAACAAGATTTAAGCCAATATAATTAAAAAGGAGAAATACTATGGCAAAAGCAATTACAGATGCAACATTCTGAACAAGAAACTAAAGACGGATTGGTCTTGGTAGACTTCTGGGCTACTTGGTGTGGTCCATGTCGTATGCAAGGTCCAATCTTGGACAAATTGTCTGAAGAACTTTCAGAAGATGTCTTGAAGATCGTTAAAATGGACGTTGACGAAAATCCAAACACAGCTCGTGCATTTGGTATCATGTCTATCCCTACTCTTCTCTTCAAGAAAGATGGACAAGTTGTTAAACAAGTTGCTGGTGTCCACACAGCAGAACAAATCAAAGCTATCGTTGCTGAATTGAGCTAATCAAAGGAGAGACCAAATGCATTCATTTGGTCTCTTTTCTCTTGCCCTTTGCCATTTTTCAAAAAATATGCTAGACTGTAACTAGAATATTACGATGTTTGGGACATGCCATCGCTAAAAAAAACCTCTACTTGGTATTTTTTAGCTCCCTCTGGGGAGCTTTTTGCGTGCTCTGAACATTTCCCATTTTGGAAGGAGTACTATGAAACGTCAATCAGCCTTGGTCGTCTTTAGTGGCGGTCAAGATTCAACAACCTGCCTTTTCTGGGCCAAGCAACACTATGAAAGGGTCGAAGCTGTTACCTTTTGCCTACGGTCAACGCCACCATTTAGAAATTCAAGTGGCCAAAGAAATCGCTGAGGAACAAGGAATTCGTCATCATATCCTAGATATGTCTCTGCTAGGACAAATTACTGAAAATGCCTTGACTTCGGATTTAGAAATTGAGCAAAAAGAAGGAGAGGTTCCTAATACTTTCGTTGACGGTCGCAATCATCTCTTTCTGTCCTTTGCGGCAGTCCTTGCCAAGCAGCGTGGAATTACGGATATCGTGACAGGAGTGTGCGAAACAGACTTCTCAGGTTATCCTGACTGTCGGGATGTCTTTTGTCAAATCACTCAATGTCACGCTCAACCTTGCTATGGATTACGACTTTGTGATCCAAACGCCTCTCATGTGGCTAGACAAGGCTGAAACTTGGGAATTAGCTGACCAACTTGGTGCCTTTGACTACGTTCGTGAGAAGACCTTGACCTGCTACAATGGGATTATCGGTACTGGTTGTGAGATTGTCCTGCCTGCCATCTACGCCAACATGGTTTAGAGGTTTATCTCTCCAGAAAGGAGAGGCCTGATGTTTTTTTGCCCCCAAAGAAATCAAACAAGAAACTGGGGAATCTCTTTGTCTACAATCCCTCACAGAACCTTAGTCTCAAAAGAATTTACCTTCGATGCTGCCCACCACCTCTTTTCACTATGAAGGAAAAATGCAATCCTCATTATCGGTCACACCTATCATCTGCAAATCGCTGTCAGTGGATTTTTAGATGATAGAGGTATGACCTACGATTTCGGAGACATCAAAGCTATCTACAAGGACTACTTAGAGCCCCACTTGGATCATCGCTATCTCAATGAAACCCTGCCCTACATGAATACGACTGCTGAAAATATGGTTTACTGGATTTTCCAAACCATGAGCCAAGAGTTGCCAGACGAGCGCGGTCTCCGTTTGGAATATGTTCGCCTCTATGAAACTCCGACTGCCTTTGCAGAGTTTAGACGGGAGTGGTTAGATGACTAAGGAACGTGTCCTCAAACTACCAGTTCTAGAAATTTTTGGGCCTACCTTTCAAGGTGAAGGTCGTGCTATTGGCCAGAAAACCATGTTTGTCCGCACTGCTGGTTGCGACTACCACTGCGACTGGTGCGATTCCGCCTTTACTTGGGACGGTTCTGAAAAACCAACTCGTATGACAGCTGATGAAGTAATCGCTGAGTTAGACAAACTAGGAAGCTACGACTATGTCACCCTATCTGGAGGAAATCCTGCTATCCTAGCAGCCAACATGGCTGAGCTAGTAACCAAGCTCAAGGAACGTGGTATCACTCTTGCTGTTGAGACCCAAGGCTCCCGCTGGCAAAATTGGTTAAAAAGATATCGACCAAGTCACCCTGAGTCCCAAAGCCTCCTTCATCCAAGATGGAAGTCAACTTTGAGACCTTTGACTCTTATCGTTTCCCTAACCAGATCCAGACACAAAGTAACCTTTAAAACTCCCTGTCTTTGATGATGCAGATCTAGCCTTTGCCAAAGGTATTCAAGAACGCTACCAACCAGATGTCCTCTCTATCGGTGGAAATCCTGAGCCCACACAGGCAAGTATCATTGTCTCAAGACCAACCGACCGCCTCAGCAACCCTGACGTAAGTCGCCGTCGACGATAGTTGCAATGTCCGCGTCCTTCTCAACCCCATACCCTCCTGCTACGACGACCAACGTGGTGTAAGATTAGAGAAAATCATGTCGTCAAACAAGAAGAAATGAAAAGCCCTCAGCCTCGGCAACAAAGAAACCAACTACATTTTCGAATATCAAACCTGAAGTCTCGAACTTTGTATAATTGCGGAAAGGACGCTACTGGGTTCAATCGTCTCTGCCTGAATTTGCACTTTACTGTCCCATCACTGCTCAGCCAGATTTTGCAACTATTTATATTTCCTATATCTTGACAAGCTCTGTGTCGAGTCAAAATCCTCACAAATCACCCTTTAGCTACTGAACCATGGAGATTTCTAGTGAAATCAACAATATCGAAAAGACTTGGTCAACTCATATAGACCTCATATTTAGAAGTTCGGGAAAATTACTCCTCGCGGTGGTATTTCAATCGACCTCACAACCATGGTAGACCTGGAACCAAGTGGCGAAGGCTTTACAGAATGTCTTCTCTTTCCAATACGAATTCTATCCAGAAAAAATTGACAAATGTTAAACTTATACTAATGAAATCAAAGAGCATTAGAAGTTAGTTGCAGGTTGCTCAAAGCACTGCTTGAGATAGATAAGACTGACGAAGTCAGCTCAAAACACTGTTTTGAGGTTTGTGGAAGCTGACGTGGTTTGGAAGAGATTTTCGAAGAGAGATGAAACCCTACCCCAAGATGAGAGAGATTTTTCACAGATAGTTGAATTATTCTTCAACAAGAAGTTTTAGCAACAAGAGCTGCAAGAACTCCACCAACGATTGGTGCAAGAATGAAAAATCCAAACTTGTTGAAGAGCTGCGCCACCTACCAATACAGCAGGAGCCAAGCTACGAGCTGGGTTTACTGAAAGTCCAGTGATGTTCAATCCAACAAGAATCATAGCCATCAATGACAAACCGATCACCAAACCAGCAATAGCGCCATTCCCTTTGCTTGCTGAAGTTACAGTCATGATAACCAAAACAAACAAGAATGTTGCGATGACTTCAAACAAGAAACCACCAAATACAGTTACACCGTTTGCCAAGGCATTTTCACCAAGACTTGCAGTTGACATACCTGAATTTGCCAAGAGGAAGAATACAGAAACAGATGCTAAGAAAGCACCAACTACTTGACCAAGGATGTAGTTTACAAGTTCTGAAGATGACAAACGTTTGTTAACAAACATAGCGATAGAAACAGCTGGGTTCAAGTGAGCACCTGAAACAGTTCCGATTGAGAAAGCTGCGACTACGATTGCCAAACCAAAGGCAAAAGCAATTCCAAGGTGTCCAAGACCTTCTGTACCATTTCCAAAAACAACAGCTCCTGTTCCGATGAACACAAGCATAAATGTACCGATTAATTCAGCAACAAATTTTTTCATGTTAAGTCTCCTTTTTTTAAACTATCTATTAGTCTATCAAAAGAAGGAAAGGGTTTCAAGAAAAATGATTGGAAAGTTCTTTAAAAATCAGGAAACGACTCGCTTATCCTTAGTACTGAAAGGATTGAATGGCTTCTTTCAAGTCATCTTGTAAAACTATGTCTCTTGATCAAGTTGGATATAGACTTCCAACAGACAGGATCTGAAGTTGGAAAATTTATAAAAAAATCTTCGGTCTCTTCTATCGGAAAGTCAACAGTTTTTTTATCCAAGAAGCTACTTGTTCCTGCTCTAATTTCCCTTGCAAAATAGGTTCATAAAGTACTCTCGCTAACCGCCAATCCTCATCATTTGTAAAACGAATGGTAACTCTTTTAAATAATTGACCAAGTACATCAAATACTTCATAATCTCTATTTTTAGGAAAATCTTGATGACAAACGACTTCAGTCAAGAGATCCGCTCCATGCGCAAAAGCGTGAACCCAACCATACTGACTTGAAAAACCTGTCGTATCCTTTTCTTTTTTAAGGTAATACAAACCTTGAGACAGCATAGCATTCCTTATATCAGCTTTTAATCCTTTATAGAAAAGAGAGTGCTCATTACCATCTGCAGACAAAAGATTGGCATAAATAAGTGCCCTAAAAGAACGTTTAAGAGCCGAAACTCCTCTACTATCAATCTCTTTGTATAGACCTTCATCAGAGGAGATCTCTTCTGAGATAAACTGAAACTGCTCAAGGGAAAACAACTCTTCTTGAATCCCTCTAGCCAAACTCGTAAAAACAAGTTCGTCTCGAATTTCTGGAGAGAGATCTCCCAAATGCTCGAGCAACCACTGAATTTCTTCTCGGCTATAGCTTGGTTTTTCTTCTATCACTTTTCTTTGTAATTTTCGACGCATCTCAAGTACCTCTATATTTCTAGTAACTTATCAAAAAGCCATCCTCAGATGACTTTATATTCTTTAAAACCTAGAATTTTTAATTAAATACAATCAAATATAATATGAAGAAGATGAATAGCAATACCAACTCAGCTATAAGCTCCTCTTTGCAATTACGACCTTCAACACTTTTTTTAACAATTACTACAAATAAAGCAAAAATAACAACTTCCAATAATCCTATCAATAACATCATAGAACCTCATCACTTGCCATTGTCCTACTCCCCAACTCTGCACTGTAGCTATAATCTGATCAACCGTACCAGACAAGAACTGAATGGTATATCGAAAGCAGAGGAAATGTGCAGGGATCCTACAGGGTGCTTTTTGTGACTTATAAACAGTCATAGTTGTATTTTTCATTTCTGATTTATGAACAATAATACTATCGTTTTATTTACTTTCAATAAAAAGAAAAGTATTTCCTCAACACTTGCTTTACTGCCTTTTTCTAAATAGTTATAGTTGTTCCCATCTTTATAAAATGTAAGATTGGGAACAGTTTTAATATTCATTTCGTGAGCAAAGTCAGTAATTTCTCTCTTTTTCATTAGAGTCATTATCAAGATAATACACGATTTTTATTGCTCTTCTGGATCGCAACAGCTAAGTTTGGTGCAAATCGTTGACAATCTGGACAAGACTCTCTTCCGATATATAAAATAAAGCTTTCATTATTTGTTATCTTGGAGCGAATTTCTCTTATATTTACCACTTTCGTATATTCAATAGCATCCTGATAAGAGGTAGGGAACAGATGGCGTTATAGATTTCCAAATTAAAGATAAAAACAGTAATAACGACAAACAAAGAATGAGAAGCAATCTATACTTTTTATTCACAAAGCAATACCATCTCCATCTCTATCTAAATGTCTTTGCATACCTGGTTGTCCACGATAAATTGGAGTAACACCCGCGGCGCAGCCTCTTTGCAATTTTTATAGAAAGATTGAGTTGGAGCCTGCTGTTGCTTTTTGTGCCTGTTCTGCTTGTTCTTTTGGCTCTGGTTTCAGCTTCACGTGCTATTCTTCCCTCTTCTTCTTTTTTGAGAAATGAATGACTCAACTGAAGCTATTCTATCAAGCAATTCTGTCTTTTTGTCAGTATTTTCAATCTGATTAACGATCTCTTTAGCAGACTTCACTTGACTCATATCTTGACTTTCTTCAATTGTTTCACTAAAGCTTCACCTTTTTTTTGCAACTCATTTGCTGCCTTTTCCTTAGCTCTTTTCTCTTCTTCTGCTTTTTCCTAGCTTTTCTCTCTTCTTCTGCTTTTTCTTTTGCTTTTCTCTCTTCTTCTGCTTTTTCTTTAGCTTTTCTCTTCTTCAACTCGTTTTTGCCTCTTCTATACTAGATGAGGGTATCTCTTGTTGAATTTGTTGAAGCTATCGAAGAAGTAGATGCCGCAATCTGCTTAGTTTTTAGATTGAGAAGATGAACTTTTCTTTGTAACTGTTGGAGTTTGGAAAGAAACTACAAAAAATACTAACAACGAAAAGTCCTATCATTAGATTTCTTTTTCGAATATCTGGTACTTTCTTTACAAAATACCAAATACCAATTCCGCTCAAAAACAAGATAGAGAGTAGGGAAAGCAATTAATAAAATAATGCCCAACAAGATTAAACCAATTTTGATAAACAGTATTCTTTGGGGATTTTGTTCCAGCCATTTTTGATTCTATTCATATTAGTCTCCTAAAATCTACCTATTCCTTTACTCGCCCAATTCAGTGCTATAGGCTATAATCTGATCAACCGTATCAGACAAGAACTGGATGGTATCACGGAGTGGTTTGTCTGTTGAAATATCTGCTCCGATAATCATGGCTGACTCAAGCGGTGTCTTGCCACCACCTGATTTGAGGAGATTGAGCCAATCTTTCAGCTCCGTTTTCGGAGTTTTTTTCAAATGCAAGTAACCCGCTGTTGAGATAACTAGTCCGCTGAGTAGGTATAGCTGTAAAGTCCCATATAGTAGTGAGCTTGGCGCATCCAAGTCAGAGCCGCATCGTCGTCGATTTCAATGGCATCTCCCCAGAAATCCGTCAAAACTTCCTTCATAATGCTGTTGAGTTTGCTTGCTCCGAAGGTTTCTCCTTCTTCAATCAATGTATAAACCTTGCGCTGGAAGGCTGCTTCCAAGAGGTGGGTGATAAAGTTATGGAAGTAGGTGTCCGTCAAGCGATGAGCTAGGGCAAAGCGTTTCTGACGTGGATCATCAGACTGGTTTTCTAAGTAATCACTTAAAAGCAATTCATTGAAGGTTGATGGCGCTTCGACATAGTAGGTCGACATGTGGGCGTTGAAGTAACTCTGATGATTATCCGAAAAAATAAATTGACCAGAATGCCCGATTTCATGAATCAAGGTATAAACATCGCTCAAACGACCTGTCCAGCTCATGAGGACATATGGATGAACACGGTAGGGATCAGCTGCATACCCACCAGAATCCTTGCCACTATTGGCAGCGAAGTCCACCCAGCGCTCTTCTTGGTAACGAGCAATTTCTTGACTGTATTCTTGACCCAATGGTGCGACTGATTTCATAACCAAATCATAGGCATCATCAATGCTAACCTCTGGATTAAGAGCACTGTCTAAGTCCAATTTCCAATCAGCAAAGGTCATCTTTTCAAGACCATTAACCTTAGCCACATGCTTGAGGTATCTCTGAGCGACTGGTGCAAAGTCCTTCATGATGAGGTCAATCTGACGGTCAAACATAGCACGGTCTACTTCTTGCTCAGCTAAAAGATAGTCGAATACTGAATCATAACCTTTCATATCTGCCAACAGTTTCTCAGACTTAACCTGAGCAAGATAGGCTGCCGCAGCCGTATTTTGGTGCTTACGAAGTCCCTCTGAAAAGGAACGGAAGGATTTTTCACGAACCTCAGCGTCCTCGTGGTTTTGGTAGAAATTTTCATAGGTCACAAAGCTGTTTTTGTAGGTCTTGCCATGAGCTTCAAAAGTCAGCCATTTCAAAAATCCCCAGCTCGCATCTTAGTATAGATGTCCTGTGGACTATAGAAAACTTCACCAAGATTGGTCAAGGCCTTCTCCACGTCTGCCCCAAGGTAGTGGGCTTTTTTGATTTTTGCCTGACGAATGGCCGCCGTCAAGTGTGGCAAGCCACCCAAACGGTCCAATACTTCCTCATCTGCTGCTACCAAGGCATCGTCAAAGAAGGTCAAAGCTACACTGGCGTCTGTTTCAAATTCCATCCCAGCTTGTGCAATATTAGCAAATTCTTCATTGCTATAGTCTGTCGTCTGAGGCATAAAGGCATAATTGCCGATATGGCTCATCTGGATATAGATTTGTTCCAATTCTACAAATGCCTTCTCGAAATCTTCAAAAGTGTGAAGTTTTCCCTTGTAGTCACGACTAAATTGATTGATGTCTTCACGCGCCTTTTCAATCGCACGCAAGAAGTCCTCACGGTCTTGATATAAGGCTGTCAAGTCCCAAAGTTCCTTTTCAGGAAATTCTGAACGGTGTTTTTGTTCCATGTTTCTCCTCTTATTTCTCTAATTCTAACAAAACACTAATGGCTGATAAGGCATAAAGCGGCGCTGTTTCTGCTCGTAAAATACGAGGTCCCAAGTCCTGCGAGAACTCGCTCCTTTAGCTTCGAAAAGATTCAATTTCTGCAGGGTGACAGACCTCCTTCTGGACCAAAGATAAAAGAGCAGTTTAGCTCCTTTTTCCAGTCCAGCAACTGCTTGTATAAGTGCAGCTGATTCGCCTTCTTTAGCTGACTCTTCGTAAGCTACCACGATACGATCAAACTGGTCGAACTGAGCTAGAAAAGTCTGCCTTTTTTTCAAAAAGGGTAATGCTTTGGAACGATATTACGCTTGCTTTTGTTCTGCTGCTCCAAGAGCGATTTTTTTCTAGTTTCTCGACCTTTTTGCCCAATTTCTTGCCGTCCCATTTTGGCGACTGACCAGTCTGCAGGGAAAGGCCCAGATCTGACTAGCACCTAGTTCTGTCACCTTTTGAGTGATAAATTCCAGTTTGTCTCCCTTGGGAAAGCCTGATGCGATGGTCACTTGGACTGGCAATTCCACATTGTCATCAAGTTCTTCAACCAATTCAAACTGACGCGCCTCTACATCTACCACGCGCGCCAAACGCTTGATCCCATCATCAAAGACTAGGGTCACCTGGTCATCTTCTTTCAAGCGCATGACCTGAAACATGTGCTTGCTGGTTTCCTTGTCCTCAATAGTGACAGGAGATGTGGCAAGACCTTTTACAAAATACTGTTGCATGCTAGCCTCCAATCACACCCGAGATATCCTTAGTTTTTTTGAAGACACAGGCATTCCATTCTCCTTGGATCATATGGGTTTCAAGGAAAAATCCAGCTGCTTCTGCTGACTCACGTACCATGTCCCACTTGTCCTTGATAATGCCACTCATGATGAGATAGCCTTCATCCTTGACCAAGCGATAAGCATCATCCGTCAGATGAATGAGGATATCCGCCAAGATGTTGGCCACGATGACATCTGCCTCAATCTCCACGCCCTTTAAGCAAATCGCCTGGCGCCACATGGATGTTTTCCATGCCAGGATTGAGTTCGATATTTTCCTGAGCGACCCGAACCGCTACATCATCCAGGTCATAGGCGAAGATTTCCTTGGCACCTAGAAGTGAGCTTGCAATAGAAAGAACCCCTGAACCCGTCCCCACATCTAGCACTGTTTCGCCACCACGAAGGACCTGCTCCAAGGCAAAAAGACTCATCTTGGTCGTCGGGTGTGTTCCAGTCCCAAAGGCCATCCCTGGATCTAGCTTGATAATCTTTTCTCCCGGCGTCGCCTCATAGTCTGTCCATGACGGCACGATGGTCAAGTCATGGGTAATGCGAGCTGGTTCATAGTATTTCTTCCAGTTGTCGGCCCAGTCTTCCTCAGCCAAGGCAGTCGTGCCCATCTTGACCTCTCCTAGATCCATAAAGTCCGTCAATTCTGCCAGGCGAGCCTGCAAGTCCGCTTCAACTGTTGCTACATCAACTGTCTCCGGGTAGTAGGCTGTCACCACGATTTCTTCCTGTTGCTCGACTTCAGGGAAAATCTCACCGAAAACGGTCGACATTTCCCACATAGTCCATGCTGTCTTCAATCGCAACACCTTGAGCACCCTAGTTCAATCAAGAGATTAGAGACTAACTCCTCTCCCTCACGCTTGACTGTAACTTTTAACTCTTGCCATGTTTCCATCATTAAGATACCAAGCCCGTAAAAACACAAAGCCAAAAATAAGAACTTCTCCGAAGACGCTTGTGTCTATGAGAAGTTTATCTTTTTGGCACAGTGTTTAGGGCGGGTTCAGTTTAGAAATGTAACCGAACCATCCTTTCTATTTCTCTATCCATTTTTTCATGTAGACCATATCCATGCCTTCTTTTTCAGGCTCGATATGGGTTTGATGGTAGCCATTCTTCTCATAGAAAGCAACCATTCCTGCATCCTGTAATACCGTACACAAATCCCATTGTGTAATAGTGGGGAACTCTTTTTCCAGCAAGCTTAAACCTGTAGATCCATACCCTTTTCCTTGATATAGAGGTAAAATCGCTGCTGTTCCTAACCAAGCCTCGGTCAATTCTTCATTGGTCTGAATTCGTAAAAAACCAATCTTTTCTTCATTTTCTTTCACAAAGTAGTAATAGCTATTAGGACGTTCTGCCAGTTTCCACTTGATTCGTTCGCGATCCTCCAGATAAGGATCATACTCATCTTGATATTTCTCATAGACCGCCTTAAAACTGGCTCTTTGAATCGCAATAATCGTTTCTAAATCTTCCGCTCCTGCTCTCTCAAGTGTTATCATAAACGTCCTCCAAATAATCCCTCAATCTCCCCTATAGCTGAGGCACTGCCTGTTTAGACTTCAAAAACTCCTCAATAGGCATCAGTTTATAGGTCTGTCCTTCATCTCCAAAGGTAATATTGTCAAATTGTTCTTGTCTTAGCTGACCAACCATAAAGACCGATTGCTTGCCTTCAAAGATTACGCTAGGATAAATTTTGCCCCAAAGCAAACAATCTTCATTTAAATGAATTCCCAGTTCCTCATGAACTTCACGTGCTGCGCACTCAAAAGGACTTTCGTCCCCTTCACGACCACCACCTGGCAACTCCCACATGTTGGGACAAGGGATATCGTCCTTGTCATCACGTAAGATAGTCAAGACCTTATCCCCACAAATCAAGGCAATCTTGCAACCTTGGAAATCAGTAACTTCTATTTCCATGCTGGACTCCTAATATCTCGGATAAGGGTAAAATTCTCCTTCTTCCAAACCGACTTTTCCCTTCTTCAAAAGACTTCTTGGTTCCATTCCATGACGAATTCTTCTGCTTCTGGGTCTTCCAAAAAGTCCATGAGGGGCATCTAGTCCAACTTCTGCAGTATCTTTTAAGGAATAGCGCAAAAATAAAGCTAAAAATTCACGAGAAAAAACCTTTCTTCGGCAGGTGAGGGATGACCGTGAGATAGTCTTCTGCATTAACTGTTGACTTGGCAGGGTTGTAAAAAAGTACCGCTTCTTCAAAAAGGATATCATCTGACGAAACCTCTCCGTCTTCATCTAACATCTCCACCCCTGCAGCATTTTGTGCCTCTAATAGAAAACTCACTTCAACCGCATGATTGCGCTTGTCCCAGCTAATCTCATAATCAAAAGGAAAGTTCTTGTCCAACTCTTCTTGTAAAACATCTAAAAATCCGTATGTTGCCATTTTGTCCTCTTTCTATACAACTCTTCAATCGCCCCGAATACTCGGAAATATGCTAAAAATAGATACTACCATATTACCACATTCGCATCAGAAAATCCATGTTAGAAAGGACTGCTATGCCAGACAATCTCGCGCTTCGTATGCGCCCCAAAACCATCGACCAGGTCATCGGTCAGGAGCATCTAGTTGGACCAGGCAAGATTATCCGCCGTATGGTGGAAGCCAATCGCCTATCCTCTATGATACTCTACGGACCTCCAGGCATCGGAAAAACCAGTATCGCTTCAGCCATCGCTGGAACGACCAAGTATGCTTTTCGGACCTTCAATGCGACAGTTGATAGTAAAAAACGTCTCCAAGAAATCGCTGAGGAAGCTAAATTCTCAGGTGGGCTAGTTCTCCTATTAGACGAGATCCACCGCTTAGACAAAAACCAAAACAAGACTTTTCTCCTTCCTCTCTGGAAAGTGGTCTAGTCATCATGATCGGGGCGACAACTGAAAATCCTTTCTTTTCTGTCACTCCAGCCATCCGCAGTCGTGTTCAGATTTTTGAGTTGGAACCCTTGTCTAACCAAGATGTTAAAGAGGCCGTTCAAATAGCCCTGACTGACCCTGAAAGAGGTTTTGATTTCCCTGTTGAGTTAGATGATGATGCCCTTGATTTTATCGCAACATCTACCAATGGAGATCTCCGTTCTGCCTTCAATTCGCTTGATTTGGCAGTTCTCTCCACCCCAGAAAATGATGACGGCGTCCGCCACATCACGCTCGACATCATGGAAAATAGTCTTCAGAGAAGCTACATCACTATGGACAAGGGATGGAGACGGACACTATGATGTTCTATCTGCCCTGCAAAAATCCATCCGTGGATCCGATGTCGATGCTAGTCTCCACTATGCTGCTCGCTTGATAGAGGCTGGTGACCTTCCTAGCCTAGCTCGTCGTTTGACGGTGATTGCCTATGAAGATATTGGCTTAGCCAATCCCGAAGCTCAGATTCATACCGTAACTGCTTTGGATGCTGCTCAAAGAATCGGCTTCCCAGAAGCCCGCATCCTCATCGCCAATGTCGTCATTGATCTGGCACTTTCACCTAAGTCTAACTCAGCCTACGTGGCAATAGATAAGGCCTTGTCTGACCTTAAAACATCGGGGCATCTGCCGATTCCACGTCACTTGCGAGATGGACATTATAGCGGTAGCAAGGAACTAGGCAACGCCCAGAATTATCTCTATCCACATAATTATCCTGGTCACTGGGTCAAGCAAGAATACCTACCAGAAAAAAATCCGCGACCATCAGCTACTTTCTCACCAGAAGATAGTGGAAAAATACGAACGGGCCCTAGCTCAACGCAAGGAAACCATTGATAAATTACGAAACTTGTGAAATCCTTTTTCAAAAATTTTAATTTTCCCTTGATTTTTTTGAAAAAAAGTGGTATCATATAATCATAGAAACGCTGTGGTGTACGACTTCACATTTAAGTGTTGACCGACTATTTTTTTGTATTATTAGGAAACAAAAGTCTTCTAACAGCATGTAGGCCGTCTCACACGGAAACAGCTTCAGTTAGAGCAGAGTTGCCCACCTGCTTAATTGCGCGGGTTCAATACAAACCGTGAAGTTTCGGCACCAATACAGCTTTTTATTTGCCTCCTTAGCTCAGTTGGTAGAGCAGTAGACTCTTAATCTATGGGTCGCAGGTTCGAGCCCTGCAGGGGGCATCTAAATCAACAGGAAAAAGCCTTGATTTACAAGGCTTTTTTGTAGTCTTAGCACTCACTCTTTATTGGAGGCTGGGACAAAAGTCCTAGCCTCTTTTATTTTCTAAAAGGTCTTCTAGGTATTTGAGGGACATTTCTCGAGATAGTGGTTCAACTGTCTGCTTCTTCCTTAAATCGTACTTTTCCTTGGCTATATAATTGCATAATCTTCACAAAGCGAACTGGATTGTTTTGGTTATACAAAAGAAATACTGAAAAGAAAAACAAGCCAGCAAACCACAAATCATAGCCACCATCACCAATCGGTTGACCAAAATGTCGAGGAAGGGTTAGGAAATACAAAAAGTAATAGAAGGACATGATATTTACTGCAAAGCGGGCAAAGCGAAAAGCTAGAGTGCCCAGTTGTCTGGGATCAAACTGATTTTTTACAAGCAAATTATGAGATGCGGCATAATAAAAGACTTTCTCTGTCGTCGGCTGTGCTTTGCGAACATTTTTATAGAGAGCTCGTTCGAGTAAAGCAACTAACGAGAAAAACTGCATCAACCAAAAGAGAAGAATACAGGCTAGACTGAACCAGTTGTAGACACCAACAAACTTGAGTGAAAAGAAGCCCGAAACTGCGGGTCCACCTGCTAGTAAGAGAATTACCAAGTCAGGAATAAAGGAATTCGTGTCACCAGCTTTTTCAGTATTGAGCAACCTACTCTTTGGAGCAGCTAAAGCCTCTCCTGTCTTTTGGTCATAATAAACAGCTTGTCCATCACATTCGCCGATAAAGACACGACGGCGTCCGAGAAAAAACATATTGACCTCTTTCTATTTATGAAAACAAGTCTTCAAATTTTGGAATTTTATTATCCTAGTATACCATAAATCAACTTACTAGGTCATAGGATAGCTAAGAGCCACATCTTGCTAAAAGGTTGACAGAACTTCGCTCCATAGGATATGATGGGAATACCTAGAATTTTATCTCTGCATGATCTTTACTCCTTCTACTGAAAAAGCGTTGGTGAGTTCAATTCTATATCTGGAGGTTTCTATGAAAATCTATTATTCAAAATTTGTCGGTGTCGGCTATCTAGTCTTTGCGGCGGGTGTATTCTTTCAATTTTTCTTTTTCCTCGCGCATGGATTGATCGACTTTTCCCAGCTTAGTCTTCTCACTGTGGTTCCAACCATCCTCTTTTTCGCTGCTATCTATTCAACGATTGCAGGCATCAAAAGACTTTCTAGTCGCAGGCTCTCCTTTGAATTCACCTTTGAAGGTATTTATGTCTATCCGGGTCTTCTTTCTCAAAAGAAATCTTCATCCCAAAAGAAGAATTGTTGCGAGCATCGTATGTTGAAGTGGATGTCAGTGACCCTGACCATGTCAACAGCAAGGCTTACTATTTAGATTTTCGACCTGAGAGAGGTCACCCAGCTAGAAGATATCTCTAAGTCAAACGTCATCATCGATACAAGTGTTCTGATATTGCGTCTCGCCCTTAGCCTCTGTCGATTTAGAGAGGAAGAAAAAGCCGAGTTAGCGACCTATCTAAAAGAAAACTACGGCATTGATTTCTTATATTAGCAAGAAAAAGCCCTACATCAGGGCTTTTTTGATGTAACAGTCATCTACTTGCGCTTCAAAAATGGGCGGGTTTGTCATCTACATTTGTTACGGTGATGGTGTATGGCTTGCTACTGGTTACATCAAAAACTTTTTTACCTAGATAACTGACCACTATCCCATCTTCGACCAACTGAATATTCTGTTGATTGTTAGGAAACTCAGTATCATTACCAGAATTGCCTAACTGGATGATTTTATTTTTCTTTTTACTTCAAAAATACAGGCCACTGAATTGTTCAGACCAAACATCCCTTCCAGATAATTTGATTTTTGATCATCCTTCTTTTCTAAAATCAATTCTGAACTATACTCTAGTTGGTCTGCACGAGGACGGACACGTATTTCAACACTTTGCCCAGGTTGTAGAGTGTGATTGTAGGTATTTTTGACCCTAAAATAGAAGAGGACAGCACCTACCATGACCACCGTAAGCAATAAACTACAGCTCAAATTCCAATTTGCTTGTTTTGCTGAAGACATCTTCTCCTCCTTATTTGCTTTCTTATAGCTGGTCTTATCTGTTGGGTATTGTCTCAGCTTCTGTAAATTTTTCGACGCTCACCTGACCACTTGATACAGAGTAATAAGACTAGCAAACGAAAGACTAGATAAAACAGACGGACAGTCTTCATCTTGCCAAGAACATGCAGGAAATCCTGGCGTGCTTGATCGATTTCCTGAGTTAACCTCTCAACTGTCTTTCTGTTTTTCTTCTACTAGGTTAGCATTGTCAGCTGTTAGGTAATATTTGCTATCTACCGTTGAAAAATAAGCAGCCGTTAAGACTCCATCTAGAAATGAAATCTCGTAATTGTTTTTGTATCAGAAGTCGGACCGTATGTGCGAATACCTGCTCGCCAGATTTTGAAGGGTAGGCACTTATCTTAGTAGTTTTATAGTCTAAATGCATGAGCCCGTTCAAGGCAGGCGTAGTCCATTCTTCTGCATAATGATAGAGCTTGACCCTGACCATCTACCATAGGCCAGACTATCACATAGCGACTATGCATAAATTCCTTGGTCAAGGACGCGTTGCTAGCGATACTAGTCGCCCCAATCTCATAGACTGACCAAGCCAAAACTATAAGCATCAAGATTGCTAGAATGGGTTTTGTTTTTAACATACTTTTTTTAACATGTTCACTCTCCGATAAAATTGCCAACTCATTTAAAGCAAAATAATGTAAATCGATTCACACTCTTTTATCTAATCATCTCTCTTCCCTTGCTACGCTCCACTGTCATTCTGTTCTTCTTTAAATCGTACCTTTCCTTGGCTGTATAGTTTCATAATTTTCACTAATCGGATTGGATTGTTTTGGTTGTAAAACAATATCAATACAAACCAAATAATTCCTGTTCCCAGAAATCTTGGTTTGGCTCAATCAGCTGGCCAAATGATTGGATATACTGATAAACAACGTAGATAGAATATAGATTCATAGCTACTATAATCCATCGAACAATTCGAAAAATAGTGGCAGAGCACTAGCTGGATCAAAATTATCTTCTCCTATCATTAAATTGTGAGAAGCTGCATAATGAAAAATCTTCTCTGTCGTCGGCTGGGCCTTGCGTACATTTTTATAGAGAGCTTGTTCAGTAAAGCGACCAAAAACAAAAAACTCTGAAAACCAAAATAATAGGATGAAGATCAAACTGGTCCAGTTATAGGTCCCAATACTCATGACCCCAGCAACCCAAAGAGCCCAGGTCCACCTGCCATGAAGAAAATCACGCAATTTAGGAATATAGGCGTTGGTCTTACGAGGCCCCTTCAGTATTGAGTAGGACACTCTTGGGAGCGGCTAAAGCCTCTCTCGTCTTTTGGGTCATAATAGACCGCTTGACCATCACATTCGCCGATAAATACACGACGGCGTCTAAGAAAAACATACATACCTCTTTCTAAATAGTCAAAGAAGGCTTTCTACTTCTTCTTTCTCTCTATCTCTTCTTTTTAATCTGAGAATAAACAAAACTGATCGTAGTATCCAAAAGAATTGAATAACCAAAAATTCTTATTGTCCATATAAAGCCAAATCAGGGCTATTTTCAGCATTTATCTTAAGTATCTTCAAAACACACTGCAAGAGTCAAAAATAAGACAATTTCTATTACCAAGCGATAGCTTGGCCTTTTTAAGGTCTATGGTTTTAAAAAGGACTGACTCTTGGCTTCCTTAGGTACTTCTTCCCAATAGGTCTTATCCTTACTTCTTAGATAAAAGTAGATAACCAATTTCGACGATTAATCTTGAAAAAAAGCTGAAATAAACACTATATTGCTCACAATCCCAAATGTTTGCAAATAATAACCGGATAAACTAGCCAATCCTCCGCCTAACAAAGTAACTCCTAGAATAATCCAAATGGATGGTTTACTGTAAACACCTGAAAAGGCTATATAGTTAGCAGTTGTTCGTTTTTTTCTGAAAAATCCTTTTCTTAGTTGCTTTTTAACCACCTGGCATTATAAAACAATTAACCCATGAATAAAACCAATGGAACTTAACCAATAAATCAGCGAGTAGATCAGCGAATTTTTTAGAACCTCATTCGTTAAAAATAGTGAGAATATAATCCATTAAAACCAATGAAAGATGAATCCCATTGATTAGTACAAAGAGCATCGCAGTACTAAAGAATTGATGTTTATAGATGAATGTCTTGCTGAATGACATAATCTGACAGCCCAGCATGAGCAATAGAAGGAGACATAGAAAAAGAAAAGGGACATTAGAAAAGGGATTTACTGTGAATTGCTCCTTGATAAAAAAAGTATACGTGAGTCAGGTCGATGCTCAATACAAACAAACCAGCCCAGGCCAAACTCAACATTCTAACAGAAGCTCGCGTGGAACCCAAGCGCTTGAAAAATATTCCTTATTTAATGCTTCTGACTGACGGTTCATATCCCACTACTCCTCTTCTAGCTGACCGCTTTTGATCAACTTCTTATAATAGCGTTTGCTGTACCATTCGCGGTCGCTAATTCCCAGATATTCTTTGTATTCCAGACGGCGTCTAAGAAAAAACATCTTTACCTCTTTCTATTTCCTTCGTTATATTTCCTTCTTAACTCGACTATTTCTGTACCGTTCAACTGCCTTCAGCCATCGAATCATATTATTTTGCCACAGCAATAGAACTGCGACAGCTGGCAATATCCCCATCAGACTTAAAGGGAAATAGCTCACTACCGATTGGTGTTTCCCATCATCTTCAAAACGAGCATGGAGAGTATAGAAATCGGACCAGCTAAGCCCATGACAACCATAAAGACTGTGAAAACCCAAGCAAATAGCTTCTTACCAAGGGTAACCTTATTATCTGAAAAATTATTCCAAAAGAGATTGCTATTGACGGCTCTTCTGAAGTTTTTCCTTGCTGGTAGGTTGCGCTAATGCAACATTTTTTTGTAGAGTGCTCGCTCCACGATCACCAATAGTAAAAATGGCTTCCAGCAACCAAATTAGCAGAAAAATAAATCAGAGTTCCACAGCTATAGACACCCGTAAAAAAGCGTGTTGCCGGAAAAAACTGCATGATGCTACTGAATGCTAAAAGGCCACAAATCAACCAGACAATGTGTTTTCGATTTCCACGGGATGCCTCAGTATCTAAAAATTTACTTTTAGGAGCTGCTAGAGGATTTCGTGGCTCATCGACATGGACATATATGGCCTGACCATCACTTTCCCTATATAAATCACTTTCCTAAAAATCATAATTTTCTTTCTCCTCTAACCAACTGATTTTCTTAAAACTTGCCTGCAAAAGAATTTTTTCTTCATATACTCCTTCAATTTTATGACACCATTGATAGAACTTGCTCCATAGAGAAATCTAGAATGAAAGAATTATAAACCTTGAGCAATATTTCCTAGTTGGTTCACTCGATCATGAATGGTTTCTACATTTAGATTTCCATGTTGGTATTCGCAAAGAAATCCATTTTCGTAGAAGACTTGCTCTGAAAGCTGACCTTTTTGGTGTATTTGGACATTCAATCATGACAACATTAAAGACACCACCTGTTCCTGTCCCTTCGATTGCATTGCCTCTAAAATGATAAGTGAAAGCTCGGAATTGCTTCCCCTTGTAGTTACCAGAGATGACATAGGCAACTTTTCTCTCATGTCCACACCCAAAAGGATAATGGCTAAAATTAGCATATTTTTCTACATACGGACTTTGGGTAGGAGTTATAGTAAGCGTATTAGATATCGTTCTGCTTGAGTAATCCCTATAGTTGTCTCTACCTTGAGCTTGGTCAAATTGATAGCCGTGAGCAGTTGCAAGGTCTAGGTATTCTTTGTTGTTTTTATTGGCGTGGCTAATGGCCCAATAAACAATCCCTGCTATAACAAAGATGAATAACATATAGATGATAAAGAAAAACCACAAAAAGCCAGTACTCATTTTATACTCCTTTTTAAAAATTGGTTAGAAAGCAAGGGCAATTGTCCACCCCTACTTCTGATTGATGTGCTTAGTTACGGTAAAAATGACTATCTTTGTCACTTGGTGATTGGCCGATAGACAAGACTTCTTGGCTACCATCTGTACCTGTCAATTCATTTTGGACTCCCTCTGGAGTGTAGATAAGACGAGCACCTTCTCCACCATCAACGAGTTGGATGCCTGCTGAGTAATAACCATTTTTTTCCTCTACTCGACCCATCTCATAATTAAAGGTTCCTTTTGAACTTTGGATCGTTACAATTCCATCAGATGTAACTGTTGCAGTTGTCCCTGCATAATTTTCCCAAGTTCCCACAAATTTAGCGTAAGCTTCTTGTGACTTTTGCTTATCTTCCTTTTGTTCTGCTTGAGTCGTTTTAGCATCTGACACACTACTTGCCTCAGACTTCTGCCCCTCTTTTTGGCCTGCTTCTGTTTTACTTGCTGAAACCGTCGTTACTTGAGTTGTTGTTTCCTTTTGATTTGAAGCTGAAGTATTCTTGTCAGCCTTTCCACCACAAGCAGCTAATGTAATAGCAGCTAACAAGGTTAGTAATGATAGACTTGTATAGCGCAATGTTTTGTTAGTCATAAAAATCTCCTTTGACATATGTCGTTTAAAGTGGCTAGCCTAGTTTTACATATAATTTTGATGGCTAACTCATTGCTTTCAGTGTATCATTTATTTCGTTTTTTTATTCAATAGCTACCCTACATAGAAAAAGGCTCATCTTATTAGGAATTAGCCCTTCTATCTCTAGTCTTTATTTCATTGCTTTTTTTAGTAGATAAACATGGCATCGCCAAAGCTAAAAGAAACGGTATTTTTTTCATCGATAGCATGCTGGTAGGCTTTGAGGACCAATTCACGGCCTGCAAAAGCTGGAGACAAGAGCATAACCAAGGTAGACTTCGGCAAATGGAAATTAGTAGAAAAAGCATCCACCACCTTCCAGTCATAGCCCGGTTTGATAAAGATATTGGTCCAACCAGAATCGGCCTGGATTTGGCCGTCAAACTTGCTTCCGATAGTCTCTAGCGTACGGATAGAGCTTGTCCCCACAGCAATGACACGGCCACCATTTTCTTTTGACCTGACGCAAAGGTCGCTGCAGCTTCCTCAGACAATTGGTAAAACTCTGAGTGCATCTCGTGCTCATCCAAATTATCTACTGAAACAGGTCTAAAGGTCCCAAGTCCAACGTGCAGGTCAGGTAGACTAGGTGAACCCCTTTTTGCTGGATTTCTTCCAGTAATTCCTTGGTAAAATGCAAACCTGCAGTTGGAGCAGCCGCTGAACCACTCTCCTTGGCATAGACTGTCTGGTAACGTTCACGGTCATCCAATTTTTCATGGATATAAGGAGGCAAAGGCATTTCTCCAAGACTTTTCAAGTACTTCTAGGAAAAATTCCTTCATACTCAAAAACGGACAATCCAGCCGCCATGGGTTAATTCCTCGGTCACGACTGCGCTAAGTCGACCATCACCAAAGATAACACGGGTGCCGACCTTGAGACGTTTGGCAGGTTTTGCCAAGACTTCCCATTCGTCTCCTGCTGTATTTTTCAAAAGCAAGAGTTCAACATGGCCCCCTGTTTCTTCTTTTTGACCATGAAGTCGAGCTGGCAAAACGCGGGTATCATTCATAACCAGGGCATCACCTGGCTCTAGCATCTCGATAATGGAGTGAAAGTGGCGATCTTGAAATTCACCTGTTTTGCGATTGACCATCAAGAGTTTAGAGGCATCGCGCTTTTCCAGAGGTGTTTGTGCAATCAATTCCTCCGGCAAGTGAAAATCAAAATCATTTGTATTTAATGTCGTCATTCTTCTTTTCTCTTCTCATTTATTCAAATTACTTATCAAAGCGAACTTCTTCAAGTAGGTACTCGATGAAGCGTTCACCCATCTTAGACAAGCTAGTTTTCTCATGCTGGATATAAACCAGTTCAATGGGATCATCAATATCAAGTGGAATCGAAACGATATTGTCTCCATTGAGGTTACTATTAAGGATACCAGTCGCGATGGTATAGCCGTCCAAACCAATCAAGAGATTGAACAAGGTTGCACGGTCACTAACAACGATGGATTTCTTGTGGTGTTCCTGAGACAAAATCTCCTCTGAGAAATAGAAGGAATTATGGGTACCTTGGTCATAGCTCAAATATGGGAAGTCTTCTAGGTCTGCCAACTGCACCTTGTCTCTCTTAGCAAGAGGGTTGGTCTTGCTGACAAAGATATGGGGTTGGGCTGTAAAGAGAGGGTGGGCAACGAGATGGTTGTCGTCCAACATCTTCGAAAAGAACGTCCCGGTTATAGCTATTTAAAAGAGAACTCCTACTTCACTTCGGAAGTTCTTGACATCATCGATAATCTCCCAAGTTCTGGTTTCACGCAAAAAGCTCGTACTTTTTCCATATCGCTTTTCTTAAGCAAGGAAACAAAAAGCATTGACCACAAAAAGCATAGTGTTGCGAGACACACTAAAAAAAGCTCGCGATGAGCGATTGGATTCTTATAACGTTCTTCTAGAAGTTGCGTTTGCTCGACAACCTGACGGGCATGGGATAAAAACTCCATCCCATCACGTGTGAGGGTAATTCCCTTAGGATTTCGGATAAAAATCTCAATTCCCATCTCATTTTCTAGGTCACGAACGGCATTTTGATAGACTGGGCTGAGTAATGAAGAGTTGCTTGGCAGCCTCATTCATCGAACCAGTCTCTACGATTTTGATAATATAGTGTAATTGTTGAATTCTCATGTTTTTATTGTACCATACTTGAGGCAATATAAAAAGAACCAGTCACTGAAAGCCAAGCTAGTCGCATATCAGTCTTTTTGCAGCTCATAAAAAAGAGGTTGGAAGATTTCCAACCTCTTTATCTGTTCTAGCAGTTAAAAACTAGCTGTCTTTTTTCCAAAAGATGGCTAATAAAATCATGGCTCCTAAAACTGATGGGATAATAGCCGTATCAGCTAAGATAGGCCCCCAAGTTCCAAAAAGCATTTGACCCAGGAAAGCACCAATCCAACCCAGGAACATTTTCCCGAAGCATCCCATCCGTTCTCCACGATTGGTGATAGCTCCTGCTAATAGTCCGATCAAAAGACCGACAAACATACTTCCAATCATAGTTTCTCCTTAAATTGCCCAATCTCCATTGCGGAAGAGTGGTACGCGTGTTCCATCCTCACGGATACCATCGATATCCATTTGGTTAGAACCAATCATAAAGTCAACGTGAACATCTGAACGGTTAAGTCCTGCAGCTTCCAGCTCTTCTTCGCTCATCTCTGCTCCACCAACAACGCTCGTTGCATAGGCTGCACCGATAGCCAAGTGGTTTGAAGCATTTTCATCGAAAAAGGGTGTTAAAGAAGGTAATACCTGACTGTGAAATTGGGCTTGGATCTGGTACCAAGGCACATTCACCCAAGGCACGCGCACCAGCATTCTTAAAGACGAGGTCCTTCATTACTTGATCACCCTTTTCAGCTGTGATATCAACGATTTGACCATTTTCAAAGGTCACCCTGATGCCTTCGATGATATTTCCATTGTAGCTAAGAGGTTTTTGTAGACGTTACATAACCATCTGCGGACGGAAATCAGGGGCTGTAAAGACTTCTTCTGTTGGCATATTTGGCGAGAAACCTTCGCCTTGAGCATTGATCGCTCCGGCAGATTCCCAAACGTGGTTCTTAGGGCAAGCCAAGTGTCAAGTCTGTTCCAGGAGCAGTGTGGTGAAGAGCTGAGAATTGCTCTTTGTTGAGCATTTGTGCCTTGCTCTTCAAGATTGCTGCATGTTCTTCCCAAGCCTTAACTGGATCTTCTTCGTAGATACGGCAAGTCTTGAAGATTTGGTCCCAAAGGAGGTCCACTGCTTCTTCGTCGCTTGCAGCATTTGGAAAGACCTTCTTAGCCCACTCTAGTCCAGCAGCTGCTGCTACAGTCCAGCTAACCTTGTTAGATTGAGTTGCGATACGCATTGGCTTCATAGCAATTCCCATAGCTTTGGCAGAAGCTGAGAGCTTTTCAGCATCCACTCCGTTCAAGGCACCTGGATCAGAAGAACGAACACCGAGACGACTTGCTTTGTTTTCAAGAAGGTAGTTCATCTCAGCGATCTTGTATTCTGGTACATTATCCAAACGCTCCATCGGCGCGTGGAGGAATTTCTCACGGTTTACAAAGTCATCTGCCCATTGAACGATAACTTCGTGCGCTCCAAGTGCATAGGCTTCTTTGACGATTAAGTGAGCCAACTCGCGTTGCTCCACATCGATAGAGAGAGCCAAGGTATGACCAGGTTGCACGTTCACTCCGTTTGCAACCAAAAGCTTAGCGTATTTTTCTAGATTTTCTTTAAAATTTGGTAAAACCATCTTGTTTCTCTTTTCTATTTTTATTTTTCTTTCAAAGCAGAAAATAATCCTGCTAAAGCAATAGCACTAGACAAGAGTGCTGTCGATAGAAGAATTGTCTGATCAGCAAGTTCCAATTGATACTCAAACACCTTCTCAGCCGGCTTGTCTTCCGCAAAAATTCTTAGTTTCATGAAATATCCTCCAAGCTCTTAAAACAAATCATCAAACAAACTCAACTGGTTATCCTCTGGCATATTGCCGAGAATTCCCATTTCATCCATCTTTTCAACCAAGGTTGATGAGAGTCCTCCACGCTTGCGGAGTTCTGTTTTAGAGAGAATTCTCCCTCTTGACAGGGCACGAACCAGTTGCTTAGCAACGTTCTCTCCCAGATCCATCCATAGCAACAAATGGTGGGATGAGGGTGTCTCCATCAATGATGAATTCAGTTGCATCACTGCGATAGAGGTCCAATTTCCCAAATTTGAAGCCACGTTCCCACATCTCATTGACGATTTCAAGTGTTGTGTAGAGGTCAATTTCTACGTTGGAAGCTTCATTGTTCTTACGCTTTTCAGCAATTTCTTGCATCTTGCGTTTGATTGCATCAATCCTGCCCCCATAGTTTTTGATATCAAAGGGCCTTGGCACGGATGGAGAAGTAAGCACAGTAATAATAAATCGGATGGTGAACCTTGAAGTAGGCTACACGAAGGGCCATCATAACGTAGGCTGCCGCATGGGCTTTAGGGAACATGTACTTGATTTTTCCACAAGATTCGATATACCACTCAGGTACATTATTGGCCTTCATGGCTTCGATATAACCATTGCGCTCTTCTTCTGAGATTTTGAGCCACATTCCCTTACGCACTCGCTCCATGATGGTAAAGGCCATCTTAGGATCTAAACCTGCATGCATGAGGTAAACCATGATGTCATCCCGACACCCGATAACGGTTGATAGGTCCGCAATTCCTGACTTGATCAGGTCTTGAGCATTTCCCAACCAAACGTCGGTACCGTGAGACAGCCCAGAAAGTTGAAGCAACTCCGCAAAAGGTCGTCGGATGGGTTTTCATCAACCATCCCTCGAACAAAAGTTAGTTCCAAATTCTGGAATACCAAGCATGCCAGTTGAAGTCCCGATTTGCTCAGGAGTCACTCCCTAGGATATCTGTACCTGAGAAGAGGGCCATGACACCAGAATCATCCATAGGAATATCATTTGGATCAATGCCTGACAAGTCCTGGAGCTTCGAGATCATGGTCGGATCATCATGTCCCAGGACATCGAGCTTGAGAACGTTCTCATCGATATCGTGGAAGTTAAAGTGGGTGGTTTTGCCATTCAGCAGTGACATCATCTGCAGGATACTGCACCGGAGTAAAGTCATGAACATCCATATAGTTAGGGATAACAACGATTCCCCTGGGTGCTGACCGGTCGTACGTTTAACACCAGCAGCTCCTTGGGCTAGGCGGTCCACTTCGGCTTCACGGTAGAATTTGCCATAGTCACGCTCGTAACCCTTGACAAATCCATAGGCTGTCTTGGCAGCCACCGTGCCAACCGTTCCTGCACGGAAGGCATACTCGGAACCAAAAAGATATCTCGGACGTCCAAGTGGGCGCTCGGCTGATCCTCACCTGAGAAGTTCAAATCGATATCGGGAACCTTATCCCCGTCAAAAACCAAGGAAGGTCTCGAAAGGAATATCCTGTCCATTCTTGCTGAGCTTGTGGCCACAGTTTGGACAGTCTTTATCTGGCATATCAAAGCCTGAACCGTAGGAACCATCTGTGATAAACTCACTATATTTACACTGACCACAGACATAGTGAGGAGAGAGAGGATTGACCTCTGTAATCCCAATCATGGTCGCAACGAAACTAGATCCAACAGACCCACGAGAACCAACCAAGTAGCCTCGTTCATTAGAGCGCTGCACTAGCATTTGTGAAGCTAGATAAATCACAGCAAATCCATTCCCCAAGATTGAGGTCAGTTCCTTTTCAATCCGTAAATCAACGACATCTGGGAGTGGATTTCCATAGATTTCAAAAAGCTTTTTATAGGTTAACTCAGCGACCGTTTCCTCGGCTTGTTCAATGAAAGGTGTATACAAGTCGCCTTTAACGACCTCAACAGGCTCAAAGAAATTTCTGCCAAGGCATTGGTATTTTCAATGACAATCTTGCGAGCCAAGTCTTCTCCCTAGAAAAAGCAAATTCATCCAACATTTCATTAGTTGTTCTAAAGTGTGCCTCTGGTAGAGGAGCAGGCTGGGCAGCTTCTCCATGGCCGATAGTTCGGTTAATCACTAGCACCCTGACCTAGACTTCGCACGATGATCTCCCGATAAATCTCATCCTCAGGTTCGATATAGTGGACGTTTCCTGTCGCAAGAACTGGCTTACCGAGACGGTCTCCGACCTCAATCAAGCTCTTGATAATGGTCTGAAGCTCCTCCATGTCCTTAACCTGCTCTTTGGCAATCAGAGGTGCATAGATAGCCGGAGGCATGACCTCGATAAAATCATAGTATTTGGCTACTTCGACTGCCGCATCTACACCCTGTGATACAACTGCATCAAAGACTTCCCCTTCCGTACAGGCTGAACCTAGATCAAACCTTCTCGATGGGCATCCAACACCGTACGTGGAATCCGTGGAACTCCTTCAAAATACAGGGTATTTGAGAGAGACACCAGCTTAAAGATATTTTTCAAGCCCACCTGATTTTTCACATAGATGGTCGCATGCTTGACTCGAGCTTTTTTATATGAATCTGGACTGATTAAATCAAGGTTTAATCGTGCTAAGTCCGTCACACCGTGTTTTTCTGCTACTTCTTTGATAAAGATAAAGAGCAGACGGCCAGTTGCTTCCGCATCATAGTTGGCCATATGGTGGTGTTCTAGAGCTACACCAAAACGTTTGGTCAAGGGTCCCAAACCATGTCGCTTGTACTCTGGATAGAGATTTCTAGCGAACTCTAGCGTATCGATGACAGGTTGAGTAATTTTTGGAAGACCGTGACGCTCATAGTTAGCATTCATAAAGCCAACGTCAAAGCTTGCATTATGGGCTACAAGAACTGTATCTTTACAGAATTCTTGGAATTCTTTCAGAACTTGAACCAAGGGTTTAGCATTTTTTACATGGTCATCGGTAATCCCTGTCAACTCGGTTGTAAAAGGCTGATAAAGGGATGCCCTGGATTGATAAATTCATCAAACTCAGCGATGATATTGCCCTTATACATCTTGGAAAGCCGCCACCTGAATCAAATCATTATAGATAGCAGATAGACCAGTCGTTTCCACGTCAAAGACTACATAGGTAGCTTCAGAAAGATCCATCTCCACTTCGTTATAGACGATAGGAACACGATCCTCAACGATATTTGCTTCCATTCCATAAATGAGCTGAATCCCAGCTTTCTTGGCAGCCTTATAACCGTGAGGGAAAGACTGAACATTGCCGTGGTCTGTGATTGCCACTGCTTTGTGGCCCCATTTTGCTGCTGTTCCAACAATTTCTTCGACCTCAGGAAGAGCATCCATAGTCGACATATTGGTATGGGCATGAAACTCAACGCGACGCTCGCCTTCTGGCATCAAATCCTTACGTTCATAGTGAACTACTTCCTGCACATCTTGTACATTCATGGTCAAATCTCGTGTGAAATTATTGACCTCGACATTTCCACGAACACGGAGCCATGAATTTTTCTTGATGATATCAAACTTCTGAGCTTCCTCTTCATTTTTGACCCATTTTTGCATAGAGAAACTAGACGTATAGTCAGTCATCTTGAAATTAATCAAGACACGACCCGTTCTAGTCACTTTATGTTCCACATCAAAGACAACCCCTTCAAAAACCAGTCGATTTTCTTCGGTATTGACCTCAATCATTGGAGTTATCTCTGCCTTGTCGAGTTTAGGCTTGGCAGCTGCCTTCTTGGCTTGGAAATCAAAGACAGGTTTGTCCTCAACTAGAGGTGGCGGTGCCATCTGTTCTAACTGTTCCATAGCTCGAAGGGTCTCATCATTGGCAGCCTGAACAATCATTTGATTCTCTGTATGGAAGGTTTCTTGTTCTTCCTTGGTCAGGTCCTCATTTTTTTCCAATCGGAAGGTTAATTTAGGAAAACCAAATTCTTCCAACTTTTTGACAAGATTAGGCAGGTGATTTTTCCTGAAATGCTCTGTATCTGCTGCTTCAGAAGCTTCAATAATCAACTGATCATTTTCAAATCGAACCTGAAAATCCTGATACATGGTCCGAAATCCTTGACTAGAACAAGGTCCATCTGAAAAAGCCTCCCTATAGTAGGCCTGTAAAAGCTCTCTTGAAAAAGCTTGGCTTCGAGTTTTAATCTCAAAACTAGCCTGATTTCCAGTCTTTGAAAATTCTTCTTTCAGGCCCTTTTTCAATTCCAGAAAAACCTCAAATGGTAGAATATTCTCAAATACAAAATGAAACTCCCAGATTTTACTGCGCTTATGCACAAGAACTTGTTCTATTTCAGCCTGAGAGAAGGCCTCATGTTTTCTTATCTCAGCGGGGATTCCCAACTGATTCAATAAAATTTCAAAAGTGGTTGACATCCATTTTCCTCACAATATACTCCTTCTATTTTACCATATTTGAGGTACTTTTTCCTATTTCTACTAAACAGAAAAAGAAGCCACAAAGTGACTTCTTTTATAGTGACGACAAATTAGTCTTCACCTTTGTTTTTCTTAATGATTTCTTCTTGTACTGACTTAGGTACATCTTCGTAGTGGTCGAATACCATCATGAATGTACCACGTCCTTGTGATGCAGAACGAAGAACTGTTGCGTAACCAAACATTTCAGCAAGTGGAACGTAAGCACGAACGATTTGGCTGTTACCGTGTGCTTCCATACCATCTACACGTCCACGACGAGCAGTTACGTGACCCATAACATCACCAAGGTTTTCTTCTGGAACAGTGATTGTTACAAGCATCATTGGTTCAAGGATAGCTGGTTGTGCAGTCTTAGCAGCTTCTTTAAGTGCAAGAGATGCAGCGATCTTGAAGGCAGTTTCAGATGAGTCGACATCGTGGTATGAACCATCGTAAAGCTTAGCTTTAACGTCAACCATTGGGTAACCTGCAAGAACACCGTTAGCCATAGATTCTACCAAACCTTTTTCAACCGCTGGGATAAATTCACGAGGAACCACACCACCGACGATTGCGTTTTCGAATTCGAATCCTTTACCTTCTTCGTTTGGAGTAAATTCAATCCATACATCACCGAATTGACCTTTACCACCAGACTGACGTTTGAAGAATCCACGTGCTTGAGTAGAAGCGCGGAATGTTTCACGGTAAGATACTTGAGGAGCACCTACGTTCGCTTCAACTTTGAACTCACGACGCATACGGTCAACAAGGACGTCAAGGTGAAGCTCACCCATACCAGAGATAACTGTTTCACCAGTTTCAACGTTTAGTTTCAACGCGGAATGTTGGATCTTCTTCAGCCAATTTTTGAAGGGCGATACCCATCTTGTCTTGGTCTGCTTTAGATTTTGGCTCAACCATCAATTGGATAACTGGTTCTGGAACGTTGATTGACTCAAGAATGATTTTAGGCTTTTTCATCTGTCAATGAGTCACCAGTTGTAGTGTCTTTCAAACCAACAGCAGCAGCGATATCACCTGAGTAAACAGTGTCGATTTCTTGACGGCTGTTAGCGTGCATTTGAAGGATACGTCCGATACGTTCACGTTTACCTTTAGAAGTGTTCAATACGTAAGAACCTGATTGAAGAACACCTGAGTAAACACGGAAGAATGTCAAACGACCTACGAATGGGTCAGTCATGATCTTGAAGGCAAGAGCTGAAAATGGCTCTTCATCAGATGCTGGACGAGTTTCTTCTTCTTCAGTATCTGGGTTGATACCTTTGATCGCTGGGATATCAAGTGGGCTTGGAAGGTAGTCGATAACCGCATCAAGCATCAATTGAACACCTTTGTTCTTGAAGGCTGAACCACACAATACTGGGAAGAATTCAACGTTGATAGTTGCTTTACGGATCGCAGCTTTTTAACTCTTCGTTAGTGATTTCTTCACCTTCGGGTATTTCATCATCAATTCTTCGTCAGTTTCAGCAACTGCTTTTCGATCAATTTTTCACGGTATTCTTGAGCTTGGTCAAGATATTCAGCTGGAATGTCTTCTTCAAGGATATCTGTACCAAGGTCGTTAGTATAGATTTCAGCTTTTCATCTTGATCAAGTCGATGATTCCACGGAAGTCATCTTCAGCACCGATTGGCAATTGAATTGGGTGTGCATTTGCTTGAAGACGGTCATGAAGTGTGCTTACTGAGTAAAGGAAGTCAGCACCGATTTTGTCCATTTTGTTGGCAAATACGATACGTGGAACTCCGTATTCAGTTGCTTGACGCCAAACGGTTTCAGTTTGAGGGCTCAACACCTGATTGTGAGTCAAGAACTGTAACCACACCGTCAATACACGAAGAGAACGTTGTACTTCGATTGTGAAGTCCACGTGTCCTGGTGTGTCGATGATGTTTACGCGGTGGTTGTTCCATTGAGCTGTTGTCGCAGCAGATGTGATAGTGATACCACGTTCTTGCTCTTGCTCCATCCAGTCCATTTGTGACGCACCTTCATGAGTTTCACCGATTTTGTGGATTTTACCAGTGTAGTAAAGGATACGCTCAGTTGTAGTTGTTTTACCGGCATCGACGTGAGCCATGATACCGATATTACGAGTTTTTTCAAGTGAAAATTCGCGTGCCATGAGGTCTCCTATTTTTTTAATTTCTAATCTGTTTCTAACACTCTTTCAATAAAAACGGATAGGCAGGACCCACCCGTTCTCAATGTTTTCATGTTATAGTTGGTTTCAACTTGTAAGATGTTAAGTTGAATTGAACTCGGACTAAAGTTAGTTAGCCGATTTGAGCCGGAACGGGATGCTGTGTGAAAAAGATAAACTTCCTTGTATTCGTCGAATACTGCGTCAGTTTCCTATTTTCACCTTGTATCCTTACCGTTTCTAGCATCATTTTCTTACCAACGGAAGTGTGCGAAGGCACGGTTAGCTTCAGCCATACGGTGAGTGTCTTCACGTTTCTTAACTGCTGCACCAGTGTTGTTAGCAGCATCCATGATTTCTTTAGCAAGGCGGTCAACCATTGTGTGCTCACCGAAGACGAGCAATAGTTACCAACCAACGAAGTCCAAGAGTTGTACGACGTTCTGGACGAACTTCAACTGGGACTTGGTAGTTTGATCCACCAACACGACGTGCACGTACTTCAAGTACAGGCATGATGTTTTCCATAGCTGTTTCAAATACTTCAAGTGCATCGTTACCAGTAGCTTCTTTGATTTGTTCAAAAGCACCGTAAACGATTGAAGCAGCTGTACCACGTTTACCGTCAAGCATAACGCGGTTGATAAGACGAGTAACTAATTGTGAATTGTAAAGCGGATCTGGCAATACTTCACGTTTTGGAGCTCTATTTTTACGACTCATTTCTCTTTATCCCCTTTCCTTATGCTTTTGGACGTTTAGTACCGTATTTAGAACGGCCTTGTTTACGATCGTTAACACCTGCAGTATCAAGTGCACCACGGACGATATGGTAACGTACCCCTGGAAGGTCTTTTACACGTCCACCACGAAGAAGCACCACGCTGTGCTCTTGCAAGTTGTGTCCGATACCTGGGATGTAGGCAGTAACTTCGATAAGGTTGCTCAAACGTACACGAGCAAATTTACGAAGGGCAGAGTTAGGTTGTTTAGGTGTCATAGTTCCAACACGAGTTGCAACACCACGTTTTTGTGGTGAAGAAACGTTTGTTTGAACTTTTTTATGACTGTTGTAACCAACGTTCAAAGCTGGTGATTTAGATTTTTCTACTTTTGATTTACGCGGTTTGCGAACCAATTGGTTAATTGTAGGCATCTACATTCTCCTGTGTTTTTTTATTTTTGGTGATGATACACTTGGTGACAGCTATCATCTGTGTGTACTTTTGCAACATTTGTCAGCACGTCCCTGTACACTCTTGAGAGACCAAAAGTAAAAAGTACCGTCTAACATTGTACCACTTTTTTTCTATTTTTGTCAATATATTTCTTCTTATTTTTTGACTTCTTGGATCATAAATCTATCTGAAAACGCTCACCTACCAGATAGACTCTTCAACCGACCACATAGACAAAGCTTCTTGTATTTGTCGACAAAATGGTGTTTAATAGATTTGTAAGCAAGAGATCTCTATTACAACTTTATAAAGGAGAAATTATGAAAGTCAGACTTGACATTGATGCACAACATACTGAAGAACAAATCATAATCGAAGCGCCAACCTTGTCCACTCGAGTTCAAAAAGTTCAGGACTTTGTCCAATCTCTGGATCAAAAGGAGACCATCAAAGGAAAATTTCAAGACCAGGTCTACTTGATTCAGATTAGCAAAATCCAGCGAATTTACATTGAAAATCGTAAAGTTTTGGCTGAAACTGATAGTCGAACCTACGCTCTCGACATTCGTCTTTACCAAGCAAGTGAAATTCTACCTGCTTCCTTTATCCAAATTTCCCAATCGGAAATTGTCAACATTGATGCAATTAGTCATCTAAAACTAACCTCTAACGGCTTGATTGAAATCTATCTAAAAAACGACAGTTTTACCTACTCATCTCGCCGTTACCTCAAAACTATTAAGGAGAAATTAGAACTATGAAAAAACAAGTATTTCACGATGCCACAACTGGTATCCTCATCGGCCTCATCCTATCTATTATCTTTTCTCATCTATTCCCCCAAAAGCAACTACGCGCCACTTAGTCCAGAGTCAGCTATTGGTCAATTCATGAGCAGTCATCAGGTTCACGGTGCTCTAGTTTTACTCTACTGTACACTTATCTGGTCAGCTATTGGAGTCCTCTTTAGTTTTGGTAGCCGTCTATTCGCTCAAGATTGGAGCCTTCTTCGTGCGACTGTCACTCACTTCTTCCTTATGTTGCTAGGTTTTGTACCTTTAGCAATCCTAGCAGGCTGGTTCCCTCTTCACTGGACTTTCATCCTTCAGCTCATCCCAGAGTTTGCCATCGTCTACCTCATCATTTGGACGATTCTCTACAAGAGAGAATCAAAGAAGGTTGCCCACATCAACCAACTATTGGCTCAGAAAAATAAGGCCTAGAAACCCACTCCCTAGGGACTAGGTGGGTTTTTGACTATAATTTTGCTTCCATTCTAACAAGAGGTTCATGGCTTGCATCGGTGTCATATTGTAGACACATCTACTTGAGGCCAACTCTGCTAGGATAGGATTTTTCTTCTTTTTCATCAAAGAGACATTTGCTCATTGACAACATTCCTTTGATTGATAGAAATTGGATTTTCCTGACCTTGGCTCTCTAGTTGAGTTGGAATCGCATCCGCTCTTTTTAGCAAGTCTGCTGGCAGATCCTGCAATCTTAGCTAGCGTGAATACCGTAGCGATTTTGTCTGCTGGTACCTGGTTCAATCTTGATGAAGGAAAAGTGACCTGAGCCATTTTGTCTCAAGCGTAGCCACGTGAACATTTACTAGATGATGAGACTAGCTTCCAGACTGGTTAATTCATGGTGGTGTGTGGCAAAGAGAGTCTGGCGCCATATACTCATGGATATGACTCGATAATAGACTGGGCTAGAGCCATGCCATCATAGTTGCGGTTCCACGTCTAGCTCATCAAAAAGATCAGATGAGATCTTTGTCGCATGACTAATAGCATTATTAGCTTCCATCATCTCTACCATAAGGTGGATTGGCCTGAAACCAAATGTCAGTGCCGCACTCCGATACGTGTAAAAGATCGCATCAAAGATTGACAGTCAGACACTCTCTCTGCTGGGGACATAAGAACCCATCTGAGCCATAACCGATGTATATGGCTGTTGCGCATATAAGTTTTGACTTCCCGCTCATGTTTCGGGTCCTGTAATTGGTTGGATGCTGGTATCTTCATCCATCTGGATACTGTCGGAATATGGGTGCTGAGCTCCACTGTAGCTTTTCAACAACAGCGTGACGACCATTTCTGGATATCAATCCGCGACTCTTGTCCAAACTCTGGTCCGAGATCAGGTGTTGCTTTTTCTGCAACTACTGCCAAGCCTTGCAGACATCGACAGTAGCGATTCCTTGAGCCAGGAGCCGCAGGGCGTTGGATATGCTGCCAACCTCCTCCACGAATACGCATAAAAGATTTCGTATTCTAGGTTTTGCTGATTTCTCACGTGCCTCTAGCATTTTCTCCTTCGATACGCGCCAACTCACTCTGTTCCCAAAATCGTTCAGGTTTTTCGGCGTAGCCTTTCGGAAAAATGGGCTGGAACGCTACCTAGCTGCGAGTTGGTCACATGAAAATAGTAACCGTCTTTTTATTGTAGTCAATCTTGAGAGTACTGATGCAGGTTTTTCTCTTTCCTTGGCTCAATCTCAGCTATCCAGCTGGTTCCTCTCTCTCAGACACGACGGTATTTTATCAAGGTCTCATCAAAAGCCCGTTCGGATAATACCACCTTCGGTAATCACGATGGGGGCCTCAGAGGGACAATGGCTGCACTGATGAGTTTCCAACTCAGGGAATAGCATCTAGTTGTTCAGTCAGATAAGCTGAGCTGGTTTGCTCATTCAGCTTACAAAATGTACTCGAATTCGTGGAACACTTCCAAGGTAGTCGCTAATTGCAAGAGGTCTTTAGGATGCTTTTTCCCAAAAGAAACACGACTAGCCAGACGTTCGATATCGTGGACTCCCTTAAGACTTTTCCGTCAAATCACTGCGCTCAAAAGAAAATAGTCTAGGAAAATCTGAACAACCTCACTGACGTTCTAAAATACGGTCCTTATCAATCAAAGGGGACGTTGAATCCAGAACGTGAAGACGCATACCCATTGCAGTCTTGGTCTCATCTAGCAACCAGAAAAGACTGCCTTGTTTCTTTGCCTGAGTGAGCATTTTCAACCAAATCAAGACTAGCCTTGGTCGCAAAAAATCCATCTGCAAGAAATCTTTGATTTCATAACGAATAACAGGTTTTCAAGTGATTCAACTCTCTCATCTGCGTCCGATGGACATACTGAAGAAGTTTCCACTAGCTGCTCCTTCAACAGTTGCCAATCTTGAATCCAACAGATGAACGTCTTCATATGTTTTCTTGTTCATAGGAAAGCACTAGATTCATTTGACGACTGAGAATCTGTTCTTCCGCTTCAGACAATTCGTAGCCAATCACCACTTCTCTGGCCTTTAGATTTCGGATTTCACCACAGACTAGCGTAAAATCAGATAAGCCTGTCACATAAAAATCACCTGTCACCAAATCCATGTAGGCTAGACCATATCGAGACTCATCACGGTCAATAGCTACCAAAAAGTTATTTTGGCTATCTGGCTTACTACTATCAACCACTGTCCTGGTGTAATGACTTGGACAACCTCACGCTTAACGACACCAACAGCTTGCTTAGGGTCTTCCATCTGCTCAGCGATGGCAACCTTGTAGCCACGTTCAACTAGGACGTCAATATACTGTTGGGCAGAATGATAAGGGACTCCAGCCATGGGATCGGATTTTCAGCATTTTTATTGCGACTGGTCAGTGAGATTTCTAGTATCTGTGCAGCATTGACTGCATCTTCATAAAACAACTCATAAAAATCACCCATGCGAAAAAGCAAAAAAGCATCTGGATATTGTTTTTTGATATCCACATACTGTTGCATACCAGGTGATAATTTTTCAGTAGTCATTTACTCTCTCCTTGTAAAAACAGTCCTGAGAGAAGCTCTCAAGACCTTATCTATCTTCCATTAACTCTAGCAAGCGTTCTTCCATGACTTTAGCTGCATGTTGATCTTTACAGATAACCAACAAGGTATTCGCTCCAGCAACTGTACCTAAGATCCTACCATCTTTATTTGAATCTACTACATTTGCTAATACCGCAGCTTCTCCAAGTTTTGTATGGAGAACTAAAGTAAATTCAGCTCTCGCTACACCTTCAAGATGATGTGAAAGGAATTCAACCAAGTCAATTTTGTCTGTCTCATTGGCCAAGACATAGTAGACCATGTCATTTTTCTTAACTTTGGTCAAGCCGATTTCTCGTAAATCTCGTGATAAGGTTGTTTGGGTTACAAAGACATTCCGAGCCTCTAAACGATCTTGAATTTCCTTTTGAGTCCCTAGTTTTTCTTCCGTAATCATCTGCTTAATCAGCGAATGACGATCTTTTTTTCTCATAACATCCTCTCAAATGAATATTTATTTACATTTTGCATTTATTTAGCAAGAACATTATACCAAAAAAACTGCATATTTCAAAAAAATTTTCGTCTTTCCTTAAATTTGTGATAGAATAGTAGAAAAGCCCTAAAGGAGCCTTAAATGAATACAAAAGAATTGATTGCTAGCTGAGTTGGCTGGCGTCATTGATAGCCTAGATCAAGAGGCTATTTTAAATTTACTAGAAACACCTAAAAATTCAGATATGGGAGATATCGCCTTCCCTGCCTTCTCATTGGCAAAGGTTGAACGTAAAGCTCCTCAAATGATTGCTGCTGACATCGCTGAAAAGATCAATAGTCAAGCCTTTGAAAAGGTTGTAGCAACAGGTCCTTACGTCAACTTTTTCCTCGATAAGGCTGCTATTTCTAGTCAAGTACTACAAGACGTTATCACTACGAAAAAGAGCACGAAGCCAAGAGATTGGTAAGCAAGAAAATGTTGTTATCGACATGTACCAAGCCCTAATATTGCTAAACCATTT
>BNJT01001238.1_pt1 | contig 37485 bp, 66 predicted proteins | sample 8540491 | NCBI WGS metagenome assembly BNJT01 (sample SAMD00202455, study PRJDB9452) | human saliva metagenome | host: Homo sapiens | reverse complement strand
AGTCATTGACATTTTTAATTAAAAGCTGATATTCTATATATGTAAAGTTTACCGATGACCAATATGCGGTATAAAAATGGTTGGGTTGAAAGTTTACCGCTGACCAATATGCGGTATAAAAATGGTTGGGTTGAAAGTTTTGTCCTTCGCTAAAAAGGCAGAAGGACTTTTTGTATAGAGGGGGCATTAAAATGAAAATATCTGGATTTTATATAATTAAAGATAGTTTTTTTGAAGAGATGGCAGACCCAAATCTTAAAAATGAATAAAGATGGTAACAGACCGCACTATTATTGCTTTAGAGATGTAAATACAGGAATATATTGGATGATACCACTATCCAGCAGAATAGATAAGTATAAAATCGCTTATGGAAAAAAGGAAAAAAATGGGAAAGCCATATGACATTATTCATATTGTAAAATTAGATAATGATAAAGAAAGTGCATTTTTGATACAGGATATATTTCCAATAACGGAGAAATACATAGAAAGAGAATATACAATTGCAGGTAATCATTTAATGCTAACCAAGAAACATAGTGTTAAGGAAATTGAAAGGAAAGCAAGAAAGGTTATAGGAATGCTGAAACGAGGTGTAAAATTTACACCGAGTCAACCAAATATTATAAAAATATTAAAGACATTAAAAGGAGATTGATTGATTTACTTGCACAAAAGAACCCCTAAGGTAGATAGACCTTAGGGGTTCTTAATCTATTCTGTAGTTTATACACCTATCACCTATCATAATTGATAAAAATATGTAACATTTTTTTACCTTACAGGTGTTATATAATAAAGAAGAGTTGAAATTATAAAAATAAAGAAAGGGGGCGGGTTATGGAAAATGATGTCTTAGCAGCAGTTTATAGGACATACAGCAGGGAAATATATTTATACCTCTATGGACTGAGCCATAACAGACAGCTCTCTGAGGATTTGATGCAGGAAACCTTTGCAAAGTAGCCCTAGTACCGTAGTAACTGCGGATACAGGGAATAAGAGCCTGGCTATACAAGGTGGCAAGAAATCTATATTTCAATACTTACAGAAGAGATAAAAGACTTATTATAGGACTTGAAAATGCTGAAAAATAAAGCGGAAATAAGAGAAGAAATGAAGAAAGCCCCCTAAAGCAAACTGCTTAGAACGGAAAGAGAGAAAGCGCTTTTATAAAGCTCTAAATCAAGCTTGAAAGCAAAAAAAGGGAAGTGCTTTTGTTACAATATTTTTCAGGGGTTATCAGGTAAAGATATAGCAAAAACTCTTAGATATAACAACAGAGAATGTTAGAATCTTGGTCTTTAGAGGGAAGAAGGAATTAAAAACTATATTTAGAGGAGGCAGGCTATGAAATATAAAGAGTTGCTGGATTTATATAAGAGCGGTAGACTTTCTGAAGAAGAAAGTAAAAAGCTGGAAGCTGAAATAGAAAAGCAGGAGGCTATCAGTGAGTATTTATATCCTGATGAAGAGGATGAAGAATATGATAAAGAAATATCTGAGACAGAGGACAGGGGATTTACACGAGAAGTGGGAAAACATCAGCGAAAGAAGATGAATTTGTAAAGCTGATAAGAAAAATCAATAAGAAAAAGCATTTATTAAAATGGGAGCAGTTGTTACGGCAGCTGTACTTGTAATTATTTTACTCATGATTACAATACTTCCTAAGGCTGTAGATTTATTATATTATAATCCCTGTGCTGCAGGTAATTACAGTGAGCCTGGAAGGGGTAGGAGGATATGGAGAAAGATTTGGTCTTGATTTAAGCATTTATACGGAACTGACAGCTCCGTTTAACTACCTTGATTCAGCAGAGGTTGTTTCAAGAGGTTATGGAAACTACAGCTTTAGTGCTTATAAAAAGTGTAATAAGAAATGGAGAGACTGGAGAAAAAATATGCAGGAAATATAAGGAAGAACAGAATAACCTTTTATGATCCTATGGCTTTGGAGAGCAGGGCTGACAATATATTTGAATGGCAGATAAATAATAATGATTATAATGATAGTCTTACAAAGCAACTTGAAAAACTCAGTCTTAAACAACTTAAAACCAAAGAAAATGCAGAAAAGAGGCTGGGAAATCTTAGGCTTTGCTTCAAGCATTGGCGGTGACAGAAATGAAAGTAAAGATAGAATAGATGAACTATCAGATAACAGGCTTTTATAGGGCATATATTACCTTTGATAAGATACTAAGCTATAAAGATGCTATAGACTTTGAGACAAAGTATGAATTAGGTAATAGCTGGGTAGGAATTGTAAATGATGTAAATGGTAACAATGATATTTTTGGAGCATGAATACCGGTATATGGGCAACCAGAGGGAACAGCCTGCCTAAGTATCCATATATCCTGGGCTATGGAAGGAACGGGAGAGGAGTCACTTTCAAAGAATTAAAAGATGAAGAAAAATGCAAAAACATTATCTAAAGCCTTATAAACTACCTTAAAGATAATGTGGCATTCACAGATATGATGGATAATTATATGGATAGAAAGACAGAGCTTTTATAGAGCATTAAGTTATGTAAATGAAAAATGGCTTAAAAAGTCTACGGAATGGCTGTAAAAAGTGGAGAAGAAAGACCTTGTTAAACTGATAGAAGATGAAAGAGTATTTGGGATTGGGATAGAAGAGGAATAATCACTATTTTTACATCCTTATCACATACTGAAGAAGTTAAATTTGCATCTTGAAAAAGCAATGAATAGTGTAGAATGTATCTAGGGAACTCTGAGAAACAATCGCACTAAAAAGAACCCCTTATAGGTCAGTAGTACTCAGGGGTTTTTCAAATGCTAAATGTGAGTCTCTCGGCAGGACAGAAGCAGCTGCTTACAATAGCAAAGGGCAATGGTTGAAAAATGCTCCTATGCTCATCCTTGATGAGGCTATAAGTTCTGTGGATACGAGGACGGAAGAGGAGATACAAAAAGCCATGGACAGGCTTATGGTGGGCAGGACTTCCTTCATTATTGCTCACAGGCTTTCCACTATCAAGAATGCCGACCTCATCCTTGTAATGAAGGATGGAGATATTATAGAAAGTGGAAACCACGGCGAACTTATGGAAAAGAGAGGCTTCTATGCGGACCTCTACAACAGCCAGTTTGAGAATTAGGGGGTTGAAACTTTCTGAGTTTATGTGGTAGAATGTGTTGTTATCAGAAAGCAATTTGGTAATATGTCAAGAGGCATTTTGAAAAGATTTTTAGATAAAAGGGTAACTTTAACAAACCTATGTACACCATAGAAATGGAGAACATAAGTTCAATATTCTCTATTGATTACCTACTCCTTTCCAGAGAGTAGAGTTGGCTTTTGTCCAGCAGTCCAAAAAAAGCATACGTAAAAATTTACGGGATGTCAACACGAGTGCTCTTTTGTGCTGATGCGTAGTAGTCTCAGCAAACTTTTGTCATAAAAAAATCCTTATATTCCGGACAGTTATTGATAACGCTTCCGGTAGCTTCTATGACATAGTAACGCAGGTAACGGTTTCCGGCTTTGCTCATTTTAGTATCTTCTGCACGGAAGTTGCCTGACTGATTTTCTTTCCAGACGATGCCGCAATATTTAGCGAGTGCACCATTGTCGGTAAAAAAGCTTTGATAGTGCCTATTTCAGCAAGTATACCAGCTGCATATACATGACCTATGCCCGGGATTGATTTCAGTACCTGATACTCGATAGGGTTTAGTCCCTGCACGGTATGTTCAATCGCCTTTTCAATTGCCTTGAGCTCTTTCTCAAAAGCTCTGATACAATTAAAAGAACTGCTGATAGACAACGTGATTGGTTCAGCAACGACTCTGTCCAGACGGTATGAACCATTAGCGGCGGCCTTTAAAATCTTTGCAGTTTCTTCTGGATCAGTAATGCGTCCACGGCTTTTGGGATTCAATGAGTTCGACCAGTTCTTCAATAGAAGCCTCTATGATATCATCATTGGTTACGTATTGTTCCAAGATGGCTTCTGCGGTTGCACCATATTTGTTGCTGAACGGATGGTCTTCCTTTTTCAGCATGGCAAACTCACTGAATTTGAGGAAGATGTTGTTAAGCACATAGGTCTTCTCACGTGCAATGCATTCAGCGATGTGCAAACGGTGTCTTGTAAGCCTTTGAAGAGCCAGATACTGGGCTCCACGCCACGGCTTTTATACTGATACGTCCGACTCTTGCAAAAGTCGGCTATGACAAAAAGAATCAATGCCATCATTCTTGTCGAGAGCATTGAATGATTCTTTGTACTTGGCAACTTCTTTCGGATTGAGACAGTATACCTCTGTCCCAAATGGTGCCAACAAATCACTGGCTGAAAGATAATTGGCAATATGTACACCGTAAAATCCGGTGGACTCAAGCCCGATGATTACATGGTTGAACTCATGGTGGGCTGAAAGAACGTCCACAAGAAGGGATTCAAGAGTCTCTGCACGCTTCTTTGGCATTAGGCACGAGGCTTCATGCGTATAAAAATCCTGGTTGAAATCAATGGCAGAAACAACATTTGTACGGGATCCTATATCAATCCCAACAAACAGCGTTGACAGGTAATCGGTTTTCTTCATGGTTAATCACCTCCTCTCATCATAGAATGGGCGTGAAATAGAGGACATAAACTATCCCAAACCAATACACCAGTCTAAACCTCGCGTTATGAGCATTGTCCGGTAGAAACGTCCTGCTGGAGACTTTTAGAACCGGGATGCAGCATTTTGTGTAATAGATCGCAGTGTATCGTCCGGGCTTCAAAGCTTTCTTAGCAGTAGCATAAGCTCTGCAGGAGGTGTACAGAAGTGACCACAGCTCTAGATTCACTAAGGAACCATTATAGCATTTGGGATGTCATGTCGCAATGTAACTGTAAACCGTATAGATGAGAAAATGGACTGCCAGCACTTGGTGGAGGAGAATCCTCCGGACAGATAAGAATGTCCACACATCTATACTCAAAAAGAAAAGTTTGTAACCTGATTTTTCTTGGCTACAAACTTATTATACGAGGAGAAGCCAGTAATGGAAGAAATAATCAAGATTATCAACCTGAGAAAAGACCTTCAAGCTCTCAGCCAAGCAAAAAAATGATTGAGAAGACTAAAGAAAATGTGAAGGTGGCGGTGGATGATATATCATTCTCGGTGAACAAGGGTGAAATATTTGGACTTTTGAAAAGTAAAACGGAGCAGGAAAAACAACCACACTGAGGATGCTTGCAACCCTAATAAAGCCTGACTCAGGGGATGCTGTTCTAAACGGCGAAAGCATAGTAAAGAACCCCTTTGGAGTAAGAGAGACTATAGGCTTTCTTACAAGTGAACTAAAGATAGAGGACTTTTTACACCTAACTATCTCTTTGACTTTTTCTCTGATTTGCACAGAGTGGAACCAAAGGTCAGAGAGGAGAAAAGCTAAGCTTTTTACTAAGTTTGGCATAGATAAATTCGCAGAGGTAAAGGTGGGAGACCTCTCACAGGGTATGAAGCAGAAGCTCTCCTTGTTATATCCATAGTCCACAATCCTGAAAATAATCATCTTTGATGAGCCTACCAACGGACTTGATGTAATCACAGCAAAGACTGTAGTAGACTATCTTGTGAGAGCTTAAAAGAGGAAGGGAAGACCATAGTCATATCCTCGCATATCTTCAGCCTCATAGAAAAAGATATGTGACAGGGCTGCCATTATCATAGAAGGAAAGCTTACTACCTGTGGCAGCATCGATGAGATAAAAGTAGGAAAGAGCCTAGAGGACAGATTCTTTGACATTTATTCGGAGGTAGTAGGAAGTGAAGAATAATATTTATACAATATTTAGAAAAAGAAATGGCAAGATTCTTCAAGGATAGGAGACTTGTACTGACCACCATCATCCTCCCGGGGCTTATGATATTTATAATGTATACCTTTATGGGAAATATGATGAAAAAAACCAGTTCGGAGTAAAAGAAGACTATGTGGCTAAGGTCTATGTAAAGAACCTGCCTGAGTCAATTAGTTCAAAGTTTGATAGCAGTCAGTTTGAGGTAAAAAGGTTGAGAGTGACATAAGCGAGAGTAAAAAAAGCAGGTTGCCGACAAAGACATCGACCTAGCTATAAATTTCCCTGAAAACTTTGACAAGGAAGTGGCAGAGTACAAGACAGGAGAGGGAGGCACCTCAGGTTGAGATTTACTATAACTCAGCGAACGAGGAGTCACAAGCAGCCTACAACAAGGTATATGACATCCTTGATGCATATGAAACAGAGCTTAGCAACAAGTTTGATGTAAATGCCGATGAGAAGACAAGCTATGACCTAGCTAATAAAGAGGACATGACGGGAAAGCTTTTTGGAAGTATGCTTCCTATGCTCCTCATCATCTTTATCTGGTCAGGCTGTGTGGCGGTAGCCCTGAGTCTATAGCGGGAGAAAAGGAAAGAGGAACCATAGCCACCACTTCTTGTAACCCCTATGAGCAGGCAGGCGCTGGCTCTTGGCAAAATATTTGCCCTCAGTATTATCGCATTTTTATCAGGTGTTTCAAGCTTTGTAGGTACATTTGCATCCCTTCCTGCTATGTATCAGGGAATGAGCTCACAGGTAAATACTGCCTTTTTACAGTACTAGGGACTTTATAAGTCTCTTTATCATCATAATATCCACAACCATACTTTTGGTTTGCCCTAATCTCTGTGCTCTCAGCCTTTGCAAAGAGTGTAAAAGAGGCATCTACCCTCATATCTCCTCTTATGATTGTGTTAATGGTAATGACCTTCTTGCCTATGTTTAGTAAAGGGGATAATGAAACACCAATGAGCCTCTTCTTCGTGCCTGTGTACAACAGCATTCTTTAGATGAATAAGATATTTACATTTTTCCTATTCAAATGTAAATGTGCTCATTTCTGTGGCTGCAAATATAGTATATACTGCAGTTTTAGTATTGGTACTTACCAAGATGTTTGACTCGGAGAAGATAATGTTCTCAAAAATAAATAGAAAGTAATAAAGACTGTAGGTTAAAATGTAGAATAAGATAAATAAGGCTGCCGCACAAGATAAAAACCTCACACAATATAGATGTCATCTATGAAAAACATCTATAACAGATATTGGTTGTCTTGAAGCGGCAGCCTTTTATATGACAGGAAATTTCTCCGAAATTACCTGTCACATAAAAATCTCTCGAGGGATCGCACTGCGGCGGATAAGTAGATGTCGCTCACGCGACCCGCCGCAGGCGGTGAATCCTGCAAAGCAGGATTCTTTCTTTGACAGGAAATCTCACCAAAAATTCCATATCAAATAATAAACTCTTCGAGGGATCGCACTGCAGCGGATAAGTAGATGTCGCTTGCGAGAGGCGCCGCAGGCGGTGAATCCTGCGAAGCAGAATTCTTTCATATGTGTATCGACCTAGAGAATTGGCTGTAAGATTGAAGCCTTTTATGCTCTTCTTGGAAGACTCTTACCGAGGAAGGTATTTTTTACATTCTGCATCCTAAAGTCAAGCTCTGCACTTTCAGTTGCACATTCGCTAAGCTCTCTTGAAAGCTCATCAAGCATCTCTGGGGCAATCTTTTTGTTATATCTAAAGCTTATGTTCAAGCGAAGCCCAAAAGTCCATTGCTATAGTACGAAGCTGAACCTCAACTTTAACGAGCTTTTTCTCATTTTCAAGGAAGATAGGAACTGCAACTATTAGGTGAAGACTACGATAGCCTGAAGGCTTAGGATTTTTAATATAGTCCTTCATCTTGATAAGGGTGACATCATCCTGCCTCATAAAGCAGTCAGCCAGCTTATAAATATCATCTACAAAGGAGCAGATAACTCTACACCTGCGATATCATCAAGGTTTTCCTCAAAGCGCATCAAGGTCAAAGGAAGGTCACGCCTTATTATCTTTCTTAGGATACTCTCATTACTCTTTATTCTGGACTTGATGGCTTCTATTGGGTTTGCTCGTCATAGATGAGGGAAAACTCCTCATTAAGCACCTTAAATTTAGTTTCGACCTCCATGATGGCACAGCGGTAATTGGCAAAAGAATCTCTCCGCAGGAAGAGTATTTTCCTTGAGAAGCTCAATTATTTTCTCCTTTGCCTCTATTGAAATGTCATTAAAAATCAATGGAACTAAGCCTGTTTATAGCCTTTTCAATCTTTGACTTTTCCTTCTTGTTAAAGACGTCCATTATCTCATTACTTTCACTTGTATCAAATTCGTTATTCATAATCTCCCCACAAAAATGTCGTGTAAGTAAGCCTGCGTCAAATGTTATATTTTAAGCCAAGTGAAATCAAGTAGGTAAAATGAACTTACACTTTAAAAATACTGCTGAAATGTCCGATAAATCTATATATGCTATTATACACCATAATAGTGAACAATCAGTGACTAATAACAGAAAAAAATATTTTTAAGAATTTATTATTTAAACTATTTTAAAAGTGACTTAGAATCGCAAAAATATATTGTTAAACAGGGGATTTTGTTGTAAAATATAACTAATGAAACTGGGTGAGGTTTATATGAAAATAAATGGTGAAGTTTTAAGGCAGAGAATAGAAAAAGCACTTATGATAGTGCTTATCATAATAATTTTACTCATGCTTTATTATGTGGAGAGATTTTCCAAGATGGGCAGGCTCATTAACTATACCGGCTATGTAAGAGGAGGCACACAAAGGCTTGTTAAGCTGGAGCTTTTTGGGCACCACGACCAGGAACTTGTGGATAAAATAAATAAGATAGTGGATGGGCTATGGAATGGCAATGAAGAGCTGAACATACCCAAGGTAGAGGAAGTAAATTTTAGAAAAGAAGCTTGAGCTGCAGACCATATTCTGGGAGAAGCTGTATAAAGATATCATGAGCTTTGGAAGCGGCTACAGGTGAAGAAAAGAGAAAAAAATAGTTGATTTGGTACTCACTGAAAGCGAGGATTACTTTAAGGTAGCGAATGAAACTGTATATGCGGCTGAGGATTATTCTGAAAGTCTTGCAGCCCAAATGGGTATAATAGAGGTAGTATTAGCATTCGTTGCTGTCTCCATTACAGGTCTCATTATTTTGGAATTCTCAGACAAGAAAAACCTTTTTAAATATCAATCAGAGGCTCGGGAGAAAAGGTCTATATTGACGAACATACAGGGCTTCCGAATAAGAGCCGCTGCGAAGAAAATCTTCAATGCCAAAGACGTTGTTGGCGACGAGGTATGCTGTGTCATAGTTTGACTTAAACGGACTCAAAGATGTCAATGACAGAATGGGGACATGTTGCGGGGGATATGCTCATTAAGGGCTTTGCCGATGTCCTAAAGAGGTCTGTAAGAGAGATGACTTCATAGGAAGATACGGCGGAGACGAATTCGTTGCTGTAATCTATGATGCGGGCAATGATAACCTGGATAGGATATTTGACCGAATAAAGAATAATGTGAAGAAGTTCAATGATTCAAATCCTAAAATGACACTTAGCTTTGCCTACGGTCATTCGTCTGCCTGTGGAAGAGAGGGTTGTACTATGCTGCAGCTTCTTAAAGAAGCAGACGCCAATATGTATTGCAATAAGTCATATATGAAGAAGAATGGTGATAAAGTGTCACTGCAGAATGTAGAAAGGAGACACCATGTCCGGTTATATTTCCCTTAAAGACGTAGTAAAGACTTATAAAGTTGGCGAGGCACGATTAATGCCTGTGACGGAGTTACTCTCGACATAGATAAAGGGGCAGTTTGTGATTATAGTCGGACGCTTCAGGTGCAGGAAAAACTACGGTTCTTAACATACTCGGAGGTATGGATACCCTCACCTCAGGCTCTATCACCGTAGATGGCACAGACATAAGTAAACTTCGTTCCAGAGCGCTTATTTCTTACAGGCGTGAAGATGTGGGCTTTGTATTTCAGTTTTATAATCTTATGGCGAACCTCACAGCCCTTGAAAATGTAGAGCTGGCACTGCAGATATGTAAAGAGCCTATGGATGCTAAGGTGGTGCTTGAGGAAGTAGTACTGCACATAGGATGAATAATTTTCCTGCTGAGCTCTCCGGTGGAGAACAGCAGAGTGGCTATAGCAAGGGCTTTGGCAAAGAATCCTAAGCTCCTTCTTTGTGATGAGCCAACAGGAGCTCTAGACTATGTGACAGGAAAGGAAATCCTCAAACTTTTGCAGGATACCTGTAGGGAAAGGGGAATGACTGTAGTCGTAATTACTCATAATACAGCCCTCACACCTATGGCAGATAAGGTAATTCACATAAAAAAACGGCAGGGTAAGCTCTTCAGAGATAAACAATCATCCTGTTTCCATAAATGACATAGAGTGGTAAGACTGCGAGGCAGATATGAAAAATAAACTAATAGTGGATTTTTTAGGGAAATAGCGAAAAGGATTCAGTAGCTTTATTTCCATTTTTATAGTAATGCTTGGAACAGCCTTTTTTTGCAGGGCTTCGCTCCTCAGGAAGCGACATGAGGATATCTGCAGATAAGTACTATGATGATATGGCTCTTATGGACTTCAAGGTGATTAGCACACTTGGACTTACAGATGATGACATTGCTGACATAAGGAAGATAGATGGAGTAGAAGCTGCAATAGGGGCACATACTAAAGAGGTCATATTAAGCGCAAAAAAGGCAGAGGCTGTACTAAGGCTAATAGGGGCTTACAAAAGGATGTAAATAAGCCATATATAACTGAGGGAAGACTGCCGCAAAAAGTGATGAATGTCTTGCAGATACGCAGATATTCTGGTTTTTCTGACTATAAGATAGGAGATAAGATAACTGTTTCTTCAGATGATGATTCTGATCTTTCCAAAGACTTAAAAACTACAACCTTTACCATAACGGGATTTGGACATCTGCCTTATTACCTTGAAAGAGGCAGGGGAACAAGTTCTGTGGTGACAGCTCTATTGACGCATTCTTACTTGTACCTGAGGAGAACTTCAAGTCAGACGTATATACAGAAGCCTATGTAAAAGCTAAGGAAACTTCCGGACTTATGACCTATTCAAAAGGCTTATGAGGATAAGGTAAAAGGTAATTAAGGAGAAATTAAGTCCCTTGAAGATAAGGTAAACAGCAGAAGATATGAAGAAGTCAAGTTTGAAGCAGAGGCTAAGCTAAAAGAGAGTAAAGACAAGCTCCTTGACGGAGAGAAAAAGCTAAGTGATGCTAAAAAGAAGATAGATGATGCTAAAGATAAGCTAAAGACAGGTGAGGAGAAGCTCTCAAGGAAGAAAAAGAAGCTAAAGGAGGCTGAGGTAAGACTCTTGATGGAAGAAATAAAGCTTATAAAGGCAAAGAATAAGATAAAAAGACGGCGAAGACAAGATAGCCTCTTCCAAAAAAAGCTGATAGAAGATAAGGAAAAAGAGCTTAAAAAGAGGGTGAAAAAGGAGTATAACAGAAGGTCTCAGAAAGCTCTCTAAGGCTAAGTCTACACTTGAAAAATGGTGAAAAAGAGTATGAAGTAGGACTTAAAAAGTTTGAGGCAGGAAAGGCAGACTATGAAAAAAGAACCTAATAGCTTATGAAGAAGGGATAAAAGGCTTATACGGAAGCAAAAGGCAAAATTTGAAATGGCTGAGCAGGCAGGGCTTGCTACTCCTGAAGCTAAGACTGTGCTTGAAGAAGAGGGTAAAAACTTTCTGAGGCAAAATTAAACCTCGATGCTGCAAAAGATCGCACTTGATGAAACCAATAAAAACCTTAGAGGAGAATAAGGCTAAGATAGATGAGGGTAAGGTAGAGATAGCGAGGTCTGAAAAGAGATTGATAAAGCAGGAGCTGAGCTTGACAGTGGCAAAAAGGAGATAGAAAAGGGCAAAAGGCAAAGCTTAAGAGAAGATGACGGAGCTTGAATCAGGTAAAAAGGAAATAAGAGAGTCAGAGAAGAAATTAGCTGAAGCTAGGAAAGAATATTCAGATGGTAAGGAAAAAGCTTGAAGAGGCGAGGGCAAAGCTTGATGAGAACAAAAAGAAGGTAGAAAAGGCTGAGAAGAAGTATGAAAAGGAGCTTCCTGCAGCCACTAGAAGCTAAAAGGGAGAAAGCTAGCAAGGCAAAGAGAGATGTGGCAGATATAAAAAGAGCCTGATTTTTATGTGCTTGACAGAGACATGATGGAAAGCTATGTCAGCTTCAAGCAGAATGCAGAGAGATGGACAGCCTCGGCAATGTATTTCCGGTTATATTCTTCCTTGTTGCAGCCCTTGTGAGCCTTACGGCTATGACCAGAATGGTGGATGAAAACCGTATGAGCATGGGCATACTTAAGGCGCTCGGCTTTGAGAGCTCTGCTATGGCGGGGAAATACATAGCTTATGCCCTCCTTGCCACAGTTAGCGGAGGCCTCATAGGCATTGCGCTGGGTGAGAGGTTCCTGCCTCTGCTTATCATCAAGTCCTACGGGACCTTATTTAGAGGGCTGCCTTACTGTTTTACACCGATAAATTATGAGCAGGCATTTTTGGCACTAATAGCGGCGATTATAAGTACAGTGGCTGCCACCCTGATATCCGCACTTTCACAGCTTCTTGAAAATCCCTCCTCCCTTATGCGTCCTCTGCCACCGAGCTCAGGCAGGAGGGTATTACTAGAGAGGATAGGCTTCATTTGGAGGGGTCTTAGCTTTACAAGGAAGTCAACAGTCAGAAACCTTGCAAGATACAAGAAAAGGCTTATAATGACGGTAGTCGGCATAGGTGGCTGTATGGGACTTTTACTCGTGGGATTCGGACTCAAAGACTCTATCAATGAGATAGCAAAGAAGCAGTATATCAGGATATTTACCTATGATGCAAGCATAACCCTTAACTCAAAAAGCTACTGAGGCAGAGAAGGAAGAGGTAGCAAAGGAGGCTGCTTCCTGATGGGGGTATCTGAGGAGATTAAGATAGAGTTTTTTGCTGTTGATCTCACTCATGGAGATAAGATTAGAAATACCTATCTTTTTGTACCAGAGGATACAAAGAAAATAAAGGATTTCCTTAACCTTAAAGATAGGGACTACAGGGGTAGAATATGCCTTTCCAGAGAGAGACAGGGGCATACATTTTCCGAAAAACAGTAAGATGCTTGGTGTAAAGGCTGGTGACAGTGTAGATATAGTAAGGGATGAGAAAAAAGAAGGTAAGTGTTAAGATTGATAAGATGGTTGAAAACTATGTATTTCATTATCTTTTCTTATCTCCGGCTTTGTATAAGAAGCTGTATAAAGAAGAGCCTGATTACAACACACTTAACCTAAAGTTTGACAGGGCTAAGGTAGATGAACAGGATATGGGTATAAGCTTCTCTCATACGCAGGCTGCTCAGGAATCAGCTTTGTGGATGACCTGAAGAACAGATAGACAATATGTTAAAGGTACTAGACCTTGTTACCTTTGTGCCGATTGCGGCAGCAGGGCTTCTTACCTTTGTAGTACTCTACAACCTTAACAGCATCAATATACTGGAGAAAGAGGGAAATAGCAACTCTCAAGGTGCTTGGCTTCTACGATAATGAGGTGGCAGCCTATGTATATAGGGAAAACATCATTCTTACCGTATTTGGAATAATGGCAGGTATTGTATTTGGAACCATCCTTCATCAATATGTAATAGTCACAGTAGAGGTAGACCTTATGATGTTTGGAAGAAACATAGGACTTCACAGCTACCTTTTAAGCAGCCTCATAACCATAGGCTTCTCGATTTTGGTAAACCTTGCCATGTATTTTATGCTTAAGAAAATAGATATGACAACCTCCCTAAAGAGTGTGGAATAAAAGAGGGGCGACAAAGATAATAGCTTCTCTCAAAGGCAGACAGCAATAGAATTAGCAGATTTTGAGATTCATACTATAAATAAAAAGGGGTTGTCTTAATGCGACAGCCCCTTTCCTCGTAATATACTTTTTACAGCTAATCTGTAGGATAAATCTCTCCTAGGTAACTTGTAGACTGCTTTATTCAGGCAGGGCAAATCTCTCCTGTATATATTTCTGTTCTTCTCGTACTCAGCCTTTTCAGCCTCATCCATGTCTTTGAAATAATCGTGTTCGCTGAAAAGTATGTTACCTGACTGAATTACATTGATTGCGATGTTGGAACAATGACCTGCAACCCTGTCACAGTAGTTGATATAATCTGTAAGGACTACACCAAGTTCGCCTGAACATTCGCCGGTACGAAGCCTTGCTACATCTCTGTTTCTCATATTAAGATTAGCTTGTCTATTATGCTCTTAAGAGGCTCAACTGTGGAAGCAAGCTTAACATTGTCTCCGGTGTAACATTCTACAGTATTTACGATAATTTCCGAAGCAGCTCTGTTTAGCACTTCTATGTCTTTCTTGGCAGCATCTGAGAAGCTAATCTTTGTCTTATTCATGTTCTCTGCAAGAGTATCATCTCATAGCATAGTCACCGATTCTCTCTATATCTACAATACTGTGGAGCATACCGTTTATCTTTTTTTACCGTCTGTATCACTTACATCTGTTCCTGATATCTTGATAAGGTATGCATTTAGCTCATCCTCAAGCTCATCCAGCTCTTTTTCTATAGCTCTAATCTTGTCTTTATTTTCCTCAGTATATTCTTCAAAGGTAGATATTGATTCAAGAAAGGCTTTGCTTGCCTGATTTGCCATATATACTGTCTTAATCTTGCACTGACCTAAGGCTATACTTGGTGATACAAGGAGACGCTCAGTCAAGGAGGACAGTTTTTCTGCAGCTCCTGTATCCTTGATGACAAAGTTAGCAAGGGCTACAAGCCTCTTAGAAAATGGTATGAGAACCAGAGTAGTAGCTATGTTAAATACAGAGTGGAAGCCTGCAACAGCAAAAGAACTGATGGCAGTGTCAAAAACCGCTTATCTTAAATATATCCTTAAATATGAAGTACTGATAAGCCCCAGGATGGTTCAATAAGGTTGAAGCTTATATGTATAATTGATACCTTTTTAGCGTTTTTATTAACACCTATGGATGATAAAACAGCAGTCACACAGGTACCTATATTTTTGTCCCATAATGATGGGAATGGTACATTCCGTAGGTAATAGAGCCTGTAAGTGAGAGTGCCTGAGAGTACACCTACTGAGGCAGCAGATGACTGGATTATAGCCGTAAATGCAGTACCGATAAGAACGCCAAGTATAGGGTTCTTAAGGCTGTAAGTATACTGGTAGAATTCAGAGCATGCCGGCAAGGGGAGCGACAGAATCACTCATAAGCTCCATACCGAACATGAGGGACTGAAAAACCTACCATCAGTGGTGCCGACATCACGCTTTTTAGCACTCTTTGCACCCATTATCATAATAACGCCTATAAGGGGCGATAATGGGAGAAAAGTTCTCAGGCTTAAGCATTGACAGGGAAGAAATTGTCCGTCTTAGGTAGAGTTTAAGCCAAGAATCAAGCTGTGAGGGTGGTTCCCACATTGGGCCCATGATTACACCTACAGTCTGTGACAAGTCCATAATTCCTGAGTTAACAAGACCTACGAGCATAACAGTAAGAGCAGATGATGACTGGATGGCAATTGTGATTACTGCTCCAAGTACAAGGCTCTTTCCGGGATTGGAGGTAAGTGTCTTAAGTATTCCTCCAGTTTTCCGCCTGCCACTTTCTCAAGACTGCCCGACATTACATGCATTCCAAAAAGGAAGAAGCCAAGTCCTCCGCAAAGCGTAATTATTGAGTAGATATCCATAAATCTCTCCTTGGTATTGATTGAGTGCAACGACTAGATTATACCATATTGTCTGGGGTAATTAAAGATGGTAAATGTTTGTAATTCGCTCATTTCCTATCACGAAATGTCTGATTGCGAACGTTGTCTTTGCTAAAAATTAAAAAATGATGTCGGAATCAAAATAGTTCAACACTCTTGACAGAATGCCTAAAACCCATTATTCTAGTATGGTTAAAGTCCGTTTTGTCATGATATATTGAACTTGATGCGAGGTGTGTATGAACGAAGATATGTTTTAGTATACTGGGCGGGTGGCGATGTATACAGGAAAATGCTTGAAAACATGGACATGGGTGTATACTTTGTAAACAGAGAAAGACAGATTACCTTTTGGAACAAGGGCGCTGAGGATATAAGCGGGTTTACAAAGGAAGATGTCGTGGGGAAATACTGCCATGATGATATCTTAAACCATGCTGATGAGAAGGGCAATAAAGTCTGCATCAATGGTTGTCCGTTGCGAGCGACTGCAGAAACCGGAGAACCCAAAAGAAGTAATAGTGTATCTTCACCACAAGGAAGGGCATCAGGGTAAAGATTAAGGTTAAATCATTTCCCCTTATTGTGGATGGCAAACTAATCGGGGGCAGGAGAGACCTTTGAAAGACTTGGGACTGTAAACAACAAAAGGCGATTTGGCAAGGCTTTATGACAATTTTACCTGCTCTGTAGAAGAACTTAAGGTACTTGCTTATTATGATGAACTTACAGGACTACCAAACAGACGCTACTTAGATTCCATCCTTGAGTCAAGGTTTTTGGAGTTTGAGAACCTAAATCAAGCTTTGGTCTGCTGTTTATGGATATAGATAATTTCAGAAATTTTAACAATACTTACGGTCATAATTACAGGTGATAAAGTGTTAGAAGGTAGTAGCCAATACCCTTTGTATCAGCTATCAGAAAGACCGATTTTATAGGAAGATGGGAGTGGAGAAGAATTTATTAGTATCTTCCTATGAGTACATAAAGGCGAGCTTGAGATTATAGGTGAAAAATAAGAGCGCTTGTGGAAAAGTCGGTACTTAGAGAAAAATGGCAATAGATACAGCATTACAGTATCTATAGGAGGACCGTACTCACAGAGGAAGACAATATAAAGTCCATTGTTAAGAGGGCAGATGAGAATATGTATATAAGTAAGAAATCAGGAAAAAAATATGGTTTAATAGGCTAAAAAGGCTGTCTCTTGGCGAAGTGATTCGCTTAGAGATAGCCCTTAATATGATAGAGAATTATTACAATTAATCCTTTAATTCCATCTTCTCTCTGTCGTATTTGTACTTCTTCACATATTTTTCCGATTACAAAAGAAACGGTTGCTGGTCCAGGTGCCTTTGTCACAGGTCATAAGAGATAATAGGTTTTTCCGACTGTATCAGCCTGAGCATTTTCAATCAGCTCCAGAGAAGTACTTGGCACTATCTTGGTTTCCAATTACCTTGTATTCGTAGATGTCAGTTTTATCGGTAATTCTGATGATGGCTCCTTTTTAATGTCTAGGAGAGAACCAAAGAGGAGGCTCTTGTCGCCGTTATTATGTCCTGCAAAGGGTATAATTTCCTTTACCCATTTTGTCATCAGGCTTCATAGTGCCCACGCCTCTTAGTAGGTTGTAGTTGGTGGTTCCCTTAAATATACAGAGGTTCATCTCAAGAGAAAGGAATTACTATCTGCCCTATGAGTAGAGACTTGTCTATAGGCTGGTTGTCAAGCAAGGTTCCAGTAGGAGAGATTTCCTCTACCTGTGAAAAAGTCAAATATTTCCTTAGGCTGTTCTTTCTCTTCATTTTCCTTAAGCACCTCAGGAGCGACCTCTTCAACAACTTCAACTATGGTTTTAGCATCTTCCTTTATCCTTATTTTACTGTACATAGGCGGGAAGATAAGCACAAGTCCTGATATCATAAGCAGGAGTACAATTAGTTTTTCTTAAAATTTTCATATCTGTTTCGTCCTTTATCATATTTATAATAAGATTTAGGGAGTCAAAAGAATTTGACACCTATATCGTAATCTGTTTATTATAACATCAGTTTTTGATTTTGTCGCCATGAAAAAATTGACAGTAGTTAAAGAAAGATTGTAAAAGAAAGATGGTAATATATGATGAAAATAGAAGATAGCGGGATTTATTCTACAGCAGTAGGAGAAGTAGGGGGCTTAAAAATAATTATGAATCTCCCAAAGGAAGCCTATGAGGGGAGTATGGTGAGCTAAAAGAGAATGAGGCAGAGGAAAATAAGCTGGATGAGCACAAGGAAGTGGAACATAGTGCCAGGGGAGGACTGTGGCTTTCGAGGTGCCCAAAATATACTCCTATGAGACTGTTTAGTGAAATGTTAGACCTCGCAGGTAAAGGAGAACTTGATATCTACGAGGGGAATGTGTTTGTTAGCAGAAAGATAGGAGAAGAAAATAAGGGCAAGGAGCTCTGCAGGGGTATCCTTGTAAAAGCCTCTTATATCAGGTAAGCATGTTGACAGTTTACAGTTCATCCCTCTATACAAGGAGGAAATCAGCTTTTGCAGAAAGGTTGGGCTCACAGAGCTTAGAAATATGTTCAAGCATTTTTCCCTGAGGGAAATAAACGAGGCAAGTACTGACCGCTACAATATTATTACCGACATAGACGGAAGAAGAAATTGTTTCTGATAGAATATGCGGGTGCAGGCTGCACTTAGGAAAGAAGATATCAGAGGAGTTTATGAAGAACCGGGATATGACTGTGGAAGAAGCCTTAGAAAGATAACAGAGCTTTTTCTCCTGTTAAGATAGTATTAAGCAATGTGGCAGATAAAGAGCAGAGAATACAAAAAGGTACAGATAGAGAAAAAGGAAAAGCACTTTCAGATAGCGCGGTATTCTGATAAACAGGTATTTCATAAAAATGTAGATGAGGAGGAGCTAATCTCCTTTTGCATAGAGGAACTCGGTGTGAACTTTCTCCAGCTAAATGCCTGGATGCTTGGCGGAGAAGCCTCAGTTAAGCTCACTAAAAAGGGAAGCTGCTGTTTAGCCTTAAAAAGTCGGATAACTCAGCGCTTGCAGATGAGGTAAGGGACAATAACAGGAAGAAGAACTACATACTTGAAGAGGGCAGGGTAATAGAGCCTCTTGTTGACATGGGGATATTTACCAAAGAGGGCAAGATAGTAAGCTCGATGTATGATAAGTTCAAGCAGATAAACCGCTTTATAGAGATAATTGATGATGAGCTTAAAAAGAGATTATCACTCATTTAAATATCATAGACTTTGGCTGTGGCAAGTCCTATCTCACCTTCATAGTATATTATTACCTGACTGAAATCAAAAATAAAAGGTAAATATGATAGGGTCTTGACTTAAAAAGAAGATGTGATTAGAAAATGCAACAAGGCAGCGAAGAAGTACGGCTATGAAAACCTCTCCTTTGAGCTTGGGGATATCAACGGCTACAGTGCACCTTTTAAAGGTGAACATCGTTATCACCCTGCATGCCTGTGATATGGCTACTGACTTTTGCCTTGTACAATGCTGTAAGCTGGGTGCAGGCTATATATTCTCAGTACTTTGCTGCCAGCATGAGTTAAATGCCAAGATAAAGAGCGAAACGCTTCTCTCTTATGACCAGATACGGCATTATAAAAGAGAGGTTCTCAGCCCTTATGACAGACGCAATCCGTGGGAATCTTTTGGAATACATGGGCTACAATGTAAACCTCCTTGAATTTGTAGACCTAAGCCACACTCCTAAAAACATACTCATAAGGGCAGTAAAGAATCCTAACAAGGCTGAAAATGTAAAAGCTTAGGGCTATGGATGAGGTAAAGAGGATGATGGAGGAGTTTGGGCTTAGTCAGGCACTTTTATAGGATGATAGAGGGGTGACATTATGATGTTAGCGAGATTCTTAAAATCTCGCAATTGGAGAATATAGCTTTGTTACAGTATTTTTGCGAGAATACTCGCTAAAAATCCGGGTTAATATATATAGATTTAGATTAATAGAGAAAACAGCTCAACCATTGTTGAGCTTTTTAACTACTCAATTGTAGTTTTTAACTTAAATGCAACATCGGTGTTGCTCTTACTTTGACAGATATTACTGTTGCATTGAAATTCGCTACATTAAATTCTCAAATAAATAATATTCATTACTACCCTTATCATAGATGATAATCAATTCATTATCATATTTAGTTAACCTTCTTACATACTTAGAATCTAAGAGAGCCTTATTAATACTTTTTACCATGATAATTGTCAATTATGTTTTCAACAAGGACTCTTTCGTCTTCTGACATAGTATAATTGAATTGACTAATGTCAAAAACGGAGTTTTAACGTCATCTCCAATCCTTAATATAGCCAAGCGTTCACGCTTTCGTAAACCAGCCGGTATCACTTTGTTGTTCAACTAGTTCTGTGCTTGTAGGGAAACCTATATTCCATCTTGCAGAAAAAGCCACTAAGCACATCAAAAAAACAGGCGGAATTTAATATATGTTCTACCTACAAAGAAAAATCAGCATTACTACAATTATGGCTATTATCGTCAATTTAATTTCATTTTTATATTCTTCAAAAATTGTTATCACCGTTCTTATACTTCTAGATTTTATCTTCTATCATTAGTAAACCTCCCAAAGTCATATTTATAACAACAGGTTACTTGTAGGTTTTACTTCACAGCTCACGCTCTTTGTTATTTGGAAGATGTCCCCGCTTCACTTATCTTGAAAATCTAGCGTTTAACCTGATTCATCTATGTATATTATCATTTAAAATACCTCTAAATTCATAGTTATATGATTAATTTTTACTCTACAAACCCTATGAAAACAAGTTAATTTTTCAATAAAAAAATATTTAAATAAAACACACAAAAAGCGGTTTAACGCCTTAAAAGCACTAAAATGTAAATTATACTAAATAAAACAAGTAATCGCGATTATCTAATAAGAAAAACTGCAATAAATATCCAAAGAAAGAAGAATAATTCGTAAAATATTGACATATCACCCTTTAAGATATATAATTTTTGTATAAAAAAACTATATATTTATAGAAGGAGGGTGTTTTATGGAAGCTAACAACTTTTTATTGCTGCTGATGATACTTGAGTGCTATGGACGGTCTTAGCTGTATGTGCGGCACTCGCAATCTATCTGGAACAGAGTACGCCTGGGCTAGTAAGGTAACAGGCTGTATTCTTGCTACAGCATTTACCTTGGTTCTTGCGAACCTCAGCATTATACCTACAGATGCACCGGTTTACGATGCTGTATGGGGGCTATGTTGTTCCTCTTGCGGTTCCTCTCTTGCTTTTTAATGCCAACATTAAAAAGATATGGAAAGAATCCGGGAAAATGTTCATCATCTATCTGCTAAGCAGTGTGGGAACTCTTGTGGGTGGATTCGTGGCTTATTTTGCACTTAAGGGTGCTATACCTGCTCTTAATGACATTGTACCTATGTTTGTTGGTACCTACACAGGCAGCTCAGTTAACTTTATAGCTATGTCACAGCAGTATGCAGTTCCCAGCAAGACCGTATCTGCAGCCCTTGTAGCAGATAACGCTCTTATAGTGCTTTATGTATTCGTACTTATATCACTGCCTTCAATGGCTATCATAAAAAAGCTCTACAGACAGCCTTATGAAGAGGCTCTTAAGGCACAGACAGATGCAGATAAAGATAACAACAAGACTATGGCATCCAAGTATTGGGGAGCAAAAGAGATTTCCCTTAAGGATATTGCTTTTGCAGTTGCTATAGCATTTACAATAGTTACAGTATCCTAAAGCTTGCAGGAGTTATAAGTGGTGCATTTTAGTGGAGAGGATTTTGTGAAAGTAAATTCATAGGCGGTTTCTTTGGTAATAAATATCTGCTTATGACTACATTTACTATGCTTCTTGCATCTACTTCCCTAAGCAGATGTCATCTGTAAAGGGTCTTGCGGAGATAGGAACCTTCCTCATCTACATCTTCTTTTGCGGTTATCAGAGCACCTGCTTCCATACCTATGATAATAAAGGAGTCTCCACTTCTCCTAGTATTTGCGCTCATTATAGTTGCAGTAAATATGATTGTATCACTCATCTTTGGTAAGATATTCAATTTCTCCATTGAAGAGATAATAATAGCCTCCAATGCCAACATCAGCGGACCTACCACAGCGGCAGCCATAAACATATCAAAGGGCTCGGGGAGCTCTCATAGTTCAGGACTCCTTGTTGGTACCTTAGGCTATGTGCTTGGTAACTATTTAGGAATACTGGTTGGTTTTGCACTCCACTGATGAACATCGTGATATCATAATTAGATAACAGGCAATGTACAAAATACAAGGCTTCCTAGTCGATATGTATCGTAGGAAGCCTTGTATCTCTAATTATAAGTTTAATTTTTCTTACCAAAGCTTTGAGGTCTCTAAGTAAAGTTTCTCGACCCTAGTTTCATTCTTTCTTCCCTGTTTTTCCTTAAAGTTCTTATTGTAGTATTCTTTCAAAGGATAGAGAGTGGTTGCCTTTTAACTTCATTTCCTATTTTGCAGTACTATATCATCTGTTAATTCAGAGCAGGTAAAATCATTAATGATATCAGGATTCTTTCTGGTAGCAGACTTATTTACTGTTGATACCTTGTTGGATTCTGACTGGCTTGTATTAAGCAAATACGCATACGTTGTTATAAATGCCGTATCATAAACAAGAGTATCCATATCTACCAAGGAAGCATCCTTTTCCTTTACATAGTCTTTTATCTTTATCTTTACATCTTTTGGAGATGCAAAGATATCATAGATAAAGTAGCAAAGTGTAGGGATTTTTCTCCAATGTAAATGTTGTTGCATCTGTCCCAACACTTTTATAATTTACAATGCCAGGAAAAATACTTCTCACACTGCTTCTTAAGCTCGCTCTTATCTACTTTAGATGCAAAGAACATCTGCTTTCTCTGCTTCTTATTGCCTATGGAATTGATATTAACTACACCGTATATATTATCCTTTTCCTCTTTTGACAGGCTTGCTACAAAGTGCCTTGAGCCTCTCCTTAGGTGTTCTGAATCAAAGAACACAAAATTGAGAGGTTGTGAAAAGCTCTTTATCAGAAAAGAACCCTCGCCATCTCCATAAGAGCTGCCACTCCACCGGCATTGTCAAGTGCGCCTATGCTGCCCTTATATGAATCATATCTTGCTGAAAAATATAACAGTTTTAAGTTTTGGATCTACATCTTTCCTTTTTACAATTATATTTCTACCCTTAAATAGCACCTTTTTCTTTCTTTTTGATTCCTATTAATATTGCCATTTAAGTCAATTAGTTTTCTCGTCATAGCCGTTAAAGTTCTGAAATTTTACATCATAGCCATAGTCCTTAACAGTATCAAAAAATGTACGCTTCCCTGCTGCCTTGTTTTCTTTGGTTCCCCTCACCCTCTGTGTCTTAGTAAGTTTTTCAAAGTTATTTTTTTATGTCGCTTTTGCTTATCAGGCTCTCAACCTCCTGCCCTCAAGCTTTGTCAGCTTCCTTTGAGAGCTTAATCGCTGAGTTTTTACCGCAGCCTCTGTGGCATAACGATTAAAATGCCCTACACGCTGGAAAAATAACCCAAGTGACATTGCAAAATACAACCCCAATACCTATCAATCTTTGAAACGTTTTCCTGTTACCCATAAGTTTTACCTCCAATTCTGATTTACTTACTGTTCTAAAAGTTAATTGTAGCACTTATTACGACAAGGTCAATATATTTATTTTTATTATTTTTAGAAGCACTCGAGATATTTTACATTCAATACTAAAGTTATATTTAGCTAGATTTACCAGGTAAGTGCAACACCATTTTCAAAGTAAAAAGCAACAGGGGTATCTGTCAAAGTAGGTGCAACACCATATTGCATTTAAGTTGAAAAACTGCAATGGAAATAAACACGGAGTTTTTAAAAGAGTTTTTAAAGGGTAGTATTATTGTGGGAACTACTCAGAAACTACCCAGAAACTACCAAGAAACAAACATTACAAAATCTGTTCCCGACAAAATAGTGGATTTAATGAAAGCTGAACCTAATATTACTGCAAAACAAATAGCAGAAAAGACTGAATATTTCTTTTGATGGTGTTCGTTACCATATAAAAGAATTAAAGAGCAAATGGCAGAATAAAAAGAAAAGGTTCTACGAAATCGGGTAAATGGATAGTAATTAAGTAGCAGTAAGTAGCAAATATTGTAGATATTGAAAAATGTTAGTGTTAATATGGGAGTAGCTAGATTTCTAAGAGCAAGTACAACACCTTTCAAAGTAATGGCAACGATATTTTTCAATGTAAATGCAACAGGGGTATCTGTCAAAGTAGGTGCTACACCATGTTGCATTTAATTTGAAAAACTACAACAAATAACAATTTTCAATTTAGCACAGTACTATATTGCCATTTTCCTTTCATTACATTATAATTAGTACAAACTTTAATTGAATGAATTATAAAGCTTGAAACTAGCATGTATTTTTACCTTAACAAGCATAATTTTAACTAATGGTGTATTTGCGGGTACATTAAATATACTTGCTTTAGCAAATATCAGAAACACAACCTCAATAGCAAATGCTATCAGAGAAATTTTTAGAATGGAGATTATTTTTAATGATTAAAGAGCGATTATGACTTAACACTTAAAAACTGTATGAAGAGCATAAATTATTGGTCTCTTCCTTATTTGAAATATTTGGAGATGAAATTAAATCAGCTAGTCTCTTTTTGCCTTGAAAACGGTATAAGCATTAGAGAAAAGAAATAAAATAATTTTATTACTTACTAAGACTTCCCACACCAATACGGTGTGTTGAACCTTGAAAATTCAATATTTCAGCCAACAAAGAATGGCATAAACCTACAGTTTGGTATAATGGAATTGACAAGAAACCATTGTACAAAGGAGATTTATGCCATGTCCAGTATAACACAAAATCATTTCGATGAGAATAACTTAATTGACTGTGTTCGAAGATTTTTCCAGACATCATGATTGGCAGGCTTATTGCCAGATGTAATGGGATGAAAAGAAAAAGGTGTTTCACCTGTTTCTTTGCTTCGTTACAAACTCAGCAACATTTTCGTTGGAAGAAGTATGTATATGCAACAACGTACCGGTTCTTTTTAAGGAAGATTTTTCAAAAGAGCACTTTTTATCGTTTTCCTTAATTCGGTAAAAACAAACTGGCTTCGTTTTACTTCTCTTCTTGCTGCTGACATCGTAAATAATGATCTCAAAAACCTAACAGATGATAAAAGGAAAAATGTTTTCATCATTGATGACAGTCTTTTCAATCGCACCAGCTGCAAGAAAACTGAGCTGGGGTCAAAGGTTTTTCGATCGCACGGATATGCATTTCAAAAAGGATTTCGTATGCTTACCTTAAGCTGGAGCGATGGAAATACACTTATCGAGTGAACAGCTGCCTGTTAGCATCTGCAAAAGATACAAATATCATCGGTCCTGTAAAAACACTTTGATAACAGAACCCTTGCAGGTAAAAAGGCGTAAACTTGCTCAGACAAAAGCTCCTGAAGCAATGATGACACTGTTGGATACTGCTCTCAGTGCAGGGCTGAAAGCTAATTATGTCCTTTTGATTCCTGGTTTTTCAAACCCTGCCCAAATCACAGCTATCCATTCAAAAAGGTATGGACGTAATTGCATGATTAAGAAAAGCAGTCGAATCAAGTATTCACACTGTGGTGAGCAACTGAATATCAAAGAGATCTATTCCCGGAACAAAAAGCGCCGTGGCAAATCAAAGTATCTGCTTTCTGTCTGTGTTATGGTAGGAAAGGAGAATCCAATTCAGCAAAAAGATTGTTTGTGTAAGGAACAAAGCTAATCGCAAGGACTGGCTTGCTTTTATCTGCACAGATACTACCCTTTCGAAGAAGAGATTATCCGTATTTATGGAAAAACGCTGGCAAATTGAGTTTTCAAAACCTGCAAATCTATGCTGAATCTTATTGGAGAATGCCATAGCTTATCCTATGATGCACTAACAGCCCACATGTGAAAAGTGTGCTTACCAGATATATGTTAATTGCAATGGAGCAACGTCAAAATGAAAGATCGGAGAGAACCCTTGGTGAGTTGTTCTTCTTCCTTGTCGATGAAATGGCAGACATTACTTTCAGCAGATCACTTGGCATCCTGATGGATGCCTTGATGTACAAGCGCTGAGGTAATCTTAAAGCTCAGTGATGAGCAATTGACTGCTTTTACTGCTGATTTTGAAGCAAGACTACCTGAATATCTGCTAATGCGCTCCATCCGGAGGCTGTAGTGGCATAAATCGTTATTTTAGTAGCTGAAGTATTGAATTTTCAAGGTACGGATCCCATTTTAGGTATGGGAAGTCTTAGTTACTTATTAAATTTTCTGTTAATCACAGTATATACGAATTGGATTTTTTTGGAAGGATACATTATAACGGGAATCCGATATTATCTGAATTGAATGACAAAGAATTTCAAAAGATGCTTATCCTTTTTAGTGATTATTATCTAGCTTATCGAGTAGGAGGCGGTGACTAACCATAGTCCTCTCACAACACTGTACGTACGGTTCTCGTATACAGCGCTTTGGGTAGTTGACGTGCACAGACTGATATGCTGTGGCTAAATCATAAAAAGCCACTGTTTATCAGTCTTTCTTTTGTCATCGTGCCATATTTATGGCAACTGTATGTTGTAAACCAATAGCCACGTCTGTTGTTTGCTGCTTTCCATACTGGAGTCTTTAGGAACGCCAATTACCCCTGAGATTTCTGTATCTGGTTCGCTATACGTTTCCATTATTTCCATACACATACGTATTCTGTTATAGAGCCATCCATTAACATCACTCATATTACTTTTCATACTTGCTATTCCATAGTAGTTAAGCCACCCTCTTGCATATACCTTGATTCGTTCTAGGCTCGGATTTATTGACTGACAGCGCTTACGGGAAGAAGCTCTTTCAGTTTCGACTTAAACTTCTCCCATGACTTTGCATGAACTCGTACATATATGCCACTTTTTGTTCCTTCCCGTGCAAAGCCAAAAGATTTTAAAAATTTCGGATTGTAAATACGCTGACAGTACGGCTTTCTCTCTGTTCACTGTAAGTTTCAGCTTCTCCTCAAGATACTTCGTACTGCTCTCTAAGAGTCTCTCTGATGCCTTCTTACTTTTCGCAAGAAGCACTATGTCATCTGCATATCTTATGCATGGGACACCTCTTTTTAAGAACTCCCAGTCGAATTCATTGAGGTAGATGTTAGCAAGCAAAGGGGATAGATTCCCTCCTTGTGGCGACCCTTCCTCTGTTTTAATAACCACTCCATTTTCCATTACGCCACTTTTTCAGATACCTCTTGATAAGTTGCACCACGTTCATCTTTTACATTTTTCCTCAGAAGGTTGATAAGAATCTCGTGGTTGATTGTATCGAAATATTTCGATAGGTCTAGAACTACCGCATATGTGTAGCCCTGTTCAGTGTACTCCTTAACCTTAAATATTGCTCCTTTTGCGTCTCTGTTTGGGCGGTAGCCGTAACTGCCGTCTGCAAAAAGTGGCTCATAGATTGGCGCCAACTGCTGTGTTATCGCCTGTTGAAGTGTACGGTCTATCACCGTTGGTATGCCAAGCTTTCGCACACCACCATCTGCTTTGGGAATCTCAACTCGCCTTATGGGTGACGGAGTATACTTTCCACGATAAATACGTGTCGTTAACTCTTGTTGATGTTCCTGGAAGGTATGGAAGCGCCTCTTCGATAGTCATTCCATCAACTCCAGGTGCTCCCTTGTTTGCTTTAACTCTCGCTCCTATTGATTCGGTCCTTTGTCTCTCGACTACTATGACCTCTGTCCACTTCTGTGCGTTCAGCATTGCTTTGGACAATGGTTACCTCTTTCGAGGCATATCACTCAGACCTCCCTAGGTACCACACGTTTCTTCCTCTCCATCTATCTGCCTCATATATCATGTCAGATTGCGTGTAGTTATTGGACTTTGGCTGTGTGGCAGTCTTATCCTCATCATAACCTCATATGAGATTTCTGTTCGTCAGACCAGAGATTTGCCCATCGAGTTAGTATCTTCCTCATATCCAGCTTCCTTCAGATTCGAGGTCACCCTCGACACCCTTGCTTTCGGCGCATCCTTCCCACTACCGGGCGGATTCGGGACTTTAAACCGTTAGAAACGTGCGCCGCTAAAGCTACAACAAAAAGTGACGGCATTTCTGCTGGCACTTTTTCTATCGAAATAATACTATAATCAGTCATACAAGTGTGGATTTCTTTTGATTCCACAAAAGCGTACCAGAGCAACGGATACATTCCGAATTTGGAATAATTAAAATCCATACTAATGTGGACTTTAATTCTTAGAATAACATATTTAGCTATAGCTAGTCTATTCATAGCTTGACAAAAAGCATAACTATGATATGGTGAGGAAAAGACTTGAATTTTGTGACACAAGAATCAAACACTATCTCACAAAAAGGAGGTCATCTATGTGAGACGTAAATTATCTATGCTGTTGGTATTGGCACTTTTTATGCACAGTACTAAATGTTCCAGAGGGCGTTCTAAAGAATGCGGGATTAGGAAATGGTTACACTGTTTTAGCTCAAAACATGAAGAAAAAAACTATTTTTCAAAAATAACTCCGCAATTGAATTCTATGTATGGTGTAGGAACAATGGCAGAATTGTCATCTGGGTCTTGCCCTGGGAATACTCGTAATATACAAAGAGTAAGCGTGTATTGTCGAGTAAGCAGTAAGAGTTCAAAAATTTGTATTAACACTCATTTCTCCAAGAGGAACTAGAGTTGTAAAAAGAGTGTAGCAACAAGTGGAACATATACGTTTGCTGATTTTAAGGATGAAGACCCAAAAGGGTAAGTGGACTGTATTAATGACTTCAAAAGGAAGGGCAACTACGGTTGTAGCAACCTTAAAGGTTGAGTATAACTTTGGATATTAATCAACTTAGAACTATTGAAATTTACAAATGGATTTGTTAAATGCGACAAGGAGGTAGCAATTATGGCAATTGGAATTGGTTCTATAACAGGAGGAATGAGTGCATTTCGGTACTCTACTCCAGGCAAAATAAATACTGAAGACCCTAGATATAAAGGGCGCTTGAAAGAGATGGGATTATAGCAGATATACTAGAGGAAGAGATGACAATGTCTCCGAAAGAGCGTATCGCTTATGAAAATGTTTGGTGGCAGAGAATTGCTTATTAAAAATCATATGAAAAACTATGATTCGGAGGGTAATGAAATAAACTGCTATGGTGTTGCAGGTATGGATGCTACAGGCAAGGATCTATCTGAAATTCATCAGATTATCCCTGTATCTGAAGAGCATCGCCAAAAATGTTTGACTCCACAAAAAGAGAATTTATCAGAGATAAAAGGTGTGGCTGCAGGCAGTACCAAGCGTACTGAGGTATATACAGCTTTTCAGAAAAGCATACCCATTGAGGATAGGCTGGAAGGGTCTTGGACACTCGAGCGGTATGAGACTGCGTACTGGGTGGCAATGGCAAAAAGCTATGGAAAAGCATGACCCCAATTGAAAAACGGTAAGCCGGTAGACGCCAATGTATTAAAGAATGTAACAAGAGAGTCCGTAGAGAAAGAATTAACGCAACAAGGTAATAGGTTTATACTAAAATGGATTTGATTTATTGATATAGTTGAAACTACTGTATATTGATAGTGTTTGGAAAAAGAGGTTGAGATTTATATTTCGACCTCTTTTTGACTCGCTGTACATATTTATCTGAATTTGTGAAGTTAATTCTTTATTTAAAAATCAGCAACAATATACCGCCATACATTGTATTTTACCTAATCCAATAATAAGCTGTCTGGCATGATATTTTTCTGAATTCATTATTTACAGGATTATTATATCAGAATATAGCATAATTTCACAGGTGAATTGTAACAAACATAAAACTTTTAATGAAACTTGGTATTTTAGGAATTTTTTTATAGAAGTTAAGTATTTAACTTCAAGTGATTACATACTATACAATGGTTGTGCAATTTACCTAAAATTAATATATAATCAGAATAAGGAGGTGAAAAAGTAAATAATAAAGAAAATAAATAAGAAATGGCATAATATAATGTCTAATAAAAGAGGAGGAAGATGTATGAAACAGAAGAGTGTTTTCAATCGATTATTAACAGTTTTATTGACTGCAACTGTAACAACTGGATTATTCTCCAGCATGGCACTTGCAGATACCGATATTATGCAAGATTCGGTAGAAATGCAAAATGAGTTTAAGGAAAGATTTGACCACTGAGTCAAATCTTAAAGTTAACAGAGAGTATGCAGAAGATGTTTCAAGTTGGAGTCGAAATCGTCTAATGAATACATTGAATGTGCAATTAATTACCATAGCGGACGTTTTACAATAGGAACTACAGGTGGAAATCCTTTTGTTAATTCAGATAATAATAAAAAGCTGACTTATGGGCATCCTAGTTCTGAAACATCATATACTACCATATTTACAGATGGAAAGCCTAATATATATGGTAACAGTGGATTTGTAACAGCACCTTATATATCTGGAAAGTCCAATATTTCAGTTGCTAAATATGGCGATATAGAAAGTAAAACAGACGCTTAGCATTGTAAAGAATGCTGCAACAGGTCGAGAAGATGTTATTGAAATAAAATATACAGTGAAAAATAATTCAAATGTGATTAAACCAGTAGGTGTGAGAGTAATGCTAGATACAATGCTTGGTTCAAATGATGCTGCACCTTTTAGGATACCTAATATAGGTGAAGTTACTACAGAAAGAGAATTTATTGGCAATGATATCCCAAGATATTTCCAAGCTTTTGATAGTCTTAGTCAACCTAACGTTGTATCATATGGCAATTTTTTTGTCAGGGAGCATAAGACCTGATAAAGTACAGTTTGTAAATTGGGGCAGAATTAGCGGTAAGCATTGGGATTATAAGATAGTAGAAGGGCAGAGCAATGGAGACAGTGCTGTTAGCGTAATCTGGGACAGGAAGATTCCTGCCGGCAAGGAAGAGACTTATATTACCAGATATGGGTTGAGTGAACTGGCGCATGGGATTTAAGACCACCTTTAGAGGTTACCTTGTCTGGCGATTCAGAAGTAAGTATTGATAATGAAAAGATGGAATATGCACCTTATCCGCTTACTATTTATATTCAAAATATAGGGAAAGGCAGATGCTAAGAATGTTACAGTTGACATAGAATTGCCAGAGGGATTAAAAGTTAAGGGGTGAAGAAAATTTGCAGACAAAATTCCCGGAAATTAAAGTTGGGCAAATAAAAGGAATAAATAAGCAAATTATAGTTCGAGGGTAATTTATATAAAGATGAGAAACTTAAAATAAAGGTAAGAATTAAAGCAGAGAATGTAGAAGAAAAAAATAATAGCTAAAGACATAAAAATTCCAAAAACTTCCAAGAAAAAGCTATAATAGTTTTGCCGGGGATTGCAGCCTCAAGGTTATACGAAAAATATTCATAATAATAAAAGGAACTAGATGGTGGGAGCCGGAACATAATTTCATTTTTATGTTCTTAATCTTGCTTGTGATGAAAAATGGAAATTCAATTAAAAAAGTAATTCCAGAACATTCTTTCATAGATAAAAATGGAAACAGAATAGTAGAAAGGCTGCAAACTAATATTCTTGACTACGAAGCAAGAATACATATACTAAACTGGTTAATTCATTATATAATGAATTTGGACGTAAATATGACATTTGTTTTTATTCATATGATTGGAGGAAAAGTAATGCTGAGAACGTAGAATTTCTAGAAAAAAATTTATAAATGAAAAAGGGATATGACCGAGTTAACTTTGTTGCTCATAGTATGGGAGTACTTGTATCTGAATATTTAAAAAGAAGTACAGAAAATATAAATAAACCTGAATTATTCATGAGCATATAAAATTGCTCGATATTACAAATCCTTGAACCAGTTCCCTTGAAATCCAATCGATTTATCCACAAAAATGGGTAGACTATCCCCTTGAAATCCGATTGAGTCATTTTGAACTGTCAAGGTACGTTAATAGTTGCTATTCCAACTGTACAGTCAGCTGCCGGATATCTTCAGCGTCCTGTAGAACTCCTCTTTATAAGGACAGCTACTGCATAGTTTTGAATGTTATATATCTTGCTGAACGGACTGCTCTTGCAGCAATCTTTATCAGCTTTTAAACGAATGGTATCCACCTGTTGTTTTCGCATATTTGCAGGGAGTACCAGTCGCCCTAAACCAATTGAATAAGTTGTAGGCAAGCATGTGAAGTCTCATGCGGTTGGCATTTACTACTTTGGAATGACTGCTGACAGCAGCAAGTCAAATCCACCTTTGCCCTCTTTTATGAAATTCTCCATCTTGCCACGCCCACAGTAAAAACTGGATGACCTGATAAGGTTCCATATCCATGTTTGTAACAATAAAGGTGTACATATGCGTCAGCTGACCGTATGGTTTTTCAATCTTGAAAACCACCGCCTTGGATAATCCCAGGAGCCGGTATGATACATAAATTCACCATAAGTTACAGCATAGCTAATCTGGTCCTATTTGGTTGCTTTGTATAAATCTTCATCTTTATTCGAAGCAAGAGCCATGAGTGAAGAATTCTGTTTTAAGCGGATGGCATAGGAACAGCCATTCATCTCACAGGTTTTATAAAGTTTGGGAGATGAGAATCCACTGTCACCACGAAGGGTATGTTTTGATGCCTCTTTCCAGATATTCCTGAAAAAGGGGTTCCATAAATTTATCTGCATCATTGCTGCAGTGGAGTGTTCCATCACGGAGTTCAGCCTTTCCAGCAGATCACGGTCAGACCATCATAGCAGAGCAAAGGATGGTATCCGTGTGCCTGATAATGGAAGTTGAAGCGCTTCCCGTTCCTGATTGCCGTAGGTGCCAAATAAAAGTACTGTCCAGATCCAGAAGCATATGCTCCGGACACTTTATGGAATAGATGATATCCCTAAAGCTTTTATCAATGTCATCAAACTGCAGGAGTGTATCTTCATCCATACGGTTAAAAATCTTGATAGTGTTGGCTGTGAAGCCAGACTGTTCTTTTTCAAGAATGGCATTGAAAAAACAGAATCGATGGTCAATTCATCCGCACAGTCATCTTCGAAATATGCAGAGATGATCTGATAAATCATCTGCATCAGGTTTTCATCGTCTTTGTGGAAACGGACTGATGTATCATTGGTTTTGATTCTTTTTGATCGAGCTTGGTGAAAGCCAATCTTGGCAACGAATTCTTTTATCAGGAGAAGTCCTGCATCGGAGGATAAATCGCCTCCGTTAAAATTTATTTTTAATCTGTCTATTGCTTTTTCAGTGTGATGGTGTTTAAAATATCCATGAGAGACCCTTTCTGTGGTATTTATTTGGATTCGGCACCTAAATTTTTACCACATATTGGGTCTCTTTTTCTATTCACTTGTTAGATGAAATGCAATAAGCGGCTTAAATACTGTAACTATGTGGCTTTCAGCCACTTTCACAGCAACTGCTGTGAATAATTCAGGATAAAGTGGATAAATTAATAACTTTAGGAACACCATATTTAGGAGCACCTAAAGCACTCTACACATTAGAAACTGGAAACTTTTTGATAATGTAATAGATTTGGCTTTAAAAAGGAATATTTAAATCTGTAGTTAATAATTTCTTTTTCAGTATATGAATTATTGCCGACAGAAAAAAATATTTTGAGTTAAGTGGAACTAAATATGTAGTAAAATCCGATATAGATATAGCATCTATAAAAAGCAGGATTAGCACATAAAAAAATAAAAATAAGTAAGTTGGATTATAAAGAAAACTTATAACTTAATATCTGCTAGAGACTGGAGCAGAAATGTTTCTAACATATTAAAAACCAATGTTACCAAATTCAGAGAAATTTCATAAGGGGATTTTTCAGAATAAACACATAACTAGCTCTGTTGATTTTCTATGCAATAGTTGGTTATGGGAAAAATACATTACTGAAATTAATGAACATTATAAAAATGGAATATACCAAGGAACAAGTAAGTTGACAACATTAAATACAGGAGATGGCACAGTACCTGTAATTAGTGCTACCATTAGTAATACAATTGATAAAAACAGAGATTTCTTTATCAATGAAGAACATCAGCTAAACTTGCAGGAAATCATCAGTGTAATAGATTTTTGTAAGTAATATACTAAATGGTACGTCAGCTCATTCTAAAAATATTTTAGATGATTTGCCAAAAGCTATAAATGCAAAAAGGCTGGCTTTACCTGCACAGAAATATATAAAAATTAAGAGTTGCCTGCCCTGTAAATTTATCCATAGACAGATTTGGAGGGAAATGTATGGGCAGAAGTTACTAATGAAACTACTTATAATAAAGATTATGAAAAAGGTGATTTCTATAGCATAGGAAAAGATAATGACATAAAAATTGCATATGAAAACCAACAGGATAACAATGTACTGCTTACAGGTACAGATAACGGAGTTATGGAGTATACTGCCTCCGTTTTTGACTCAGGTTATGAAACTAACAGAGTAGTCTTTAGGAATGTACCGATAACCAAAACAACTAAGATATATACCGATACTGACTTTGATGGCGGACTTAATCTTAAGTTAGATGAAGATTCAGATGGAAATATTGACAGAATAATTAAGCCTAGTGCCATATATGAAGCGTAAGGACTTAGAGGAAGAGCTTGATTATGATTCAAGTTATTTTAGTAATTATGGATTGGTTTCAAAAAGCAGGTTACTATCAACCAATCTTGCTTCCAAAAACCTGACTGTTGATACCAATATATCATCAGGTGGTTTACTAAGTGTATTAAGCAGTAACTTTAATGCAAATGGCATATTTAATGCAAAGACATATCTTAAAAACGTAATAAAACAGAAAACAGATAATATAAATTTAGGAGAATCTTGAAACCAGATTGGCAGGATATATTAAAGAAGCTATCCCTGTTACAGAGTTTAAGAATATAGAAAATCATACAATCATTGGAAATACTGCTATGTTAAGCATAAGCTTTATGCTTGATAAGTCGTTAAATGTGAGAAAACATCTGAGATATAACACAAGAGAATTTATTACTAAAAAGCCTGTAATTCTGACTTCAGAAAAAGGAGATATAAGCATAATAGCAAATAAAAGATTTGACTTTAACGGTATAATATATGCTCCAAAATGGCACAGTTACAATAACAGGTTACGATGTTAAATTCAACGGCATAATAATAGCCAATAAAATATTTATAACAGGAACCAATACTGAAATTACTAATACCGTTGATTTAAGTAAGCTGGAGGGGTGAGTATGAGATTTGTAGCAAGGACAGTAATTAATGCAATAATTTGTTATTTAACCTGAATTATTCATAGAGCATATAAAATTGCTCGATATTACAAATCCTTGAACCAGTTCCCTTGAAATCAATCGATTTATCCACAAAAATGGGTAGACTATCCCTTGAAATCCGATTGAGTCATTTTTGAACTGTCAAGGTACGTTAATAGTTGCTATTCCAACTGTACAGTCAGCTGCCGGATATTCTTCAGCGTCCTGTAGAACTCCTCTTTATAAGGACAGCTACTGCATAGTTTGAATGTTATATATCTTGCTGAACGGACTGCTCTTGCAGCAATCTTTATCAGCTTTAAACGAATGGTATCCACCTGTTGTTTTCGCATATTTGCAGGGAGTACCAGTCGCCCTAAACCAATTGAATAAGTTGTAGGCAAGCATATGAAGTCTCATGCGGTTGGCATTTACTACTTTGGAATGACTGCTGACAGCAGCAAAAGTCAAATCCACCTTTGCCCTCTTTTTATGAAATTCTCCCATCTTGCCACGCCCACAGTAAAAACTCGATGACCTGATAAGGTTCCATATCCATGTTTGTAACAATAAAGGTGTACATATGCGTCAGCTGACCGTATGGTTTTTCAATCTTGAAAACCACGGCCTTTGGATAATCCCAGGAGCCTACTGATACATAAATTCACCATAAGTTACAGCATAGCTAATCTGGTCCTCTTTGGTTGCTTTGTATAAATCTTCATCTTTATTCGAAGCAAGAGCCATGGAGTGAAGAATTCTGTTTTTAAGCGGATGGCATAGGGAACAGCCATTCATCTCACAGGTTTTATAAAGTTTGGGGAGATGAGAATCCACTGTCACCACGAAGGTATGTTTTGATGCCTCTTTCCAGATATTCCCTGAAAAAAGGGGTTCCATAAATTTATCTGCATCATTGCTGCAGTGGAGTGTTCCATCACGAGTTCAGCCCCAGCAGATCCCCGGTCGAGACCATCATAGCAGAGCAAAGGATGGTATCCGTGTGCCTGATAATGGAAGTTGAAGCCTTCTTCCTGATTGCCGTGAGGTGCCAAAATAAAGTACTGTCCGATCCAGAAGCATATGCTCCGGACACTTATGGAATAGATGATATCCCTAAAGCTTTTATCAATGTCATCAAACTGCAGGAGTGTATCTTCATCCATACGGTTAAAAATCTTGATAGTGTTGGCTGTGAAGCCAGACTGTTCTTTTCAAGAATGGCATTGAAAACAGAATCGATGGTCAATTCATCCGCACAGTCATCTTCGAAATATGCAGAGATGATCTGATAAATCATCTGCATCAGGTTTTCATCGTCTTTGTGGAAACGGACTGATGTATCATTGGTTTTAAATTTCTTTTTGATCAGCTTGGTGAAGCCAATCTTGGCAACGAATTCTTTTTATCAGGAGAAGTCCTGCATCGGAGGATAAATCGCCTCCGTTAAAATTTATTTTAATCTGTCTATTGCTTTTCAGTGTGATGGTGTTTAAAATATCCATAGAGAGACCCTTTCTGTGGTATTTATTTGGATTCGGCACCTAAATTTTACCACATATTGGGTCTCTTTTTCTATTCACTTGTTAGATGAAATGCAATAAGCGGCTTAAATACTGTAACTATGTGGCTTTCAGCCACTTTCACGGCACTGCTGTGAATAATTCAGGTTTAATATTGTTTATATGTTTATTTATAGTAATGGCACAGATGCGGATGTCCAATGTAATTGGTCAATTACTGCAATCAGTTATAACCCTTATTTTGCTATATATTGTTAATAAGGGATTAAATAAGGCAGTACATTGAAAACTGTCAGTAGGTGGGAAGCTTATGGAGTATTACATCAGGAGATTAATTTTGGGTATATATCTTTTGAGGCAGGGAACTACTGATTGAACATGTTAGTGAATATGGTATTTTGGGGTGGATTTAGTTTATCTTTTGCAATTAATTGTTTAATAATGCTTATACTGAGCATACCATTAAATATGATTTTTGAACGTTCTGATGAGAATTTTTAGAAAAAATTAAAAAGGTAAGAGATATAATTTCAAAAATTGAACTATTAAAAAATATTGGGGGATAGTGGATTCACTGTTCCCCTTTAAGTAAAGAAAGAGATGAAAAGCAAAATTTTTGTTTAATTATATTTGATTTATGATATAATCGGATTCAATAGTTAAAAATGACAAGTTATGATGTTATATTTGGCGGATAATAATAGCTAATAAAATATTTATAACAGGAACCAATACTGAA
>BNJT01000821.1_pt1 | contig 37507 bp, 52 predicted proteins | sample 8540491 | NCBI WGS metagenome assembly BNJT01 (sample SAMD00202455, study PRJDB9452) | human saliva metagenome | host: Homo sapiens | reverse complement strand
GGTTAAAATGAAACAACTTAGTGTAAAAAAGTTAGCTTCATGATGAAGATGAGCTTGGAAATGTTGTTTGTTCAAAGAAGTGGGATTGATTTTTGTAAGAGATTGAATGAAACCGCTTACAGAATATCTATTTTTCAAATTTAAGAAGCAGTATTCTTGATGGCGGTTTTGAAATGAAACTATTTCAAGCCGCCATTTCTTTTTATACTGGAACTCGGAGGAAATTTACGATTACTTGCTTTGAGCACGGTGGCAAAAGGAGGATTCACCGTGTTATTATAGACTTTGAAATTGAATTTGTTCGTGAGGCCTTTTCCGTAGCAGGTGATATTGCCATAAAATCTATGATGGGCGGATATCTTGTATGGGACAGAAAGGAGTCTGTAAGTGAGATTACTCATATTTGGTCCGGGAGTGATAGGCTCGCTGTATGCCTCGCTTTTTGCCGAAGCGGGTTTTGATACTGCTGTTTATGCAAGAGGAGCCAGGCTGGAAACGCTCAAGAAGAAGGGTCTGCTTTATTTGAAAAGAGAAAAAGTTACAAAAGCAAATGTTTCTGTTTTGTCTGAACTCAAGGATAATGACGAATATGATTTTATATTCTTGACAATCAGAGAGAATCAGTTATATCAGGCACTTGAGGAATTGAAAACCAATAATAGCAAATGCATTGTAACAATGACCAATACTATTGATGACTACAATGAATGGGAGAATATTTGTGGGGAAGGCAAGATTCTTCCGGCATTTCCGGGCGCAGGAGGAAGTATTAAGGATGATGTATTGGATGCCACGCTTACTCCGAAAATCATTCAACCGACTACCTTTGCAGAGATTTCCGGAATGAGAACGGATAGAGTAAGACGCCTTTCTTTGATTTTTAAGCAATCTTCTATTCCATATCAGATAGTGAAAGATATGCACATTTGGCAGCTTTGTCATCTTGCAATGGTAGTTCCTATTGCAGATGCATATTATGAAGCGGATAACCCCGCAAAAGCCGGCTATGAACACAAGATTATGCATAATACAGCAAAAGCTCTAAAACGAAACCTCCAATTTGTGAGGAAAACCTATGGCAAGTTATCTCCATGGAAAAATGAATATCTTTTTGTTTGTGCCACTACCGATATTGACTTTTTATTATGTCGTTTGTATATAGAAGCATTTTTCGGCGAAAAAGTTCATGTATCAACATTCGATAAACGCACCGGATGAAATGAGAGAATTACACAAGAAATTTTATGAGTACATGGAAAATGTTATAAATATAACTGAGGCTGAATCAATGCTTCAGAAGTAAAAGTAATGGAGGAATTTCAAATGGGATTCTGGATATGCATGTTCATTATGGTTTTACTTATTCTGTTAACTATGCTTTTTCTTCGGGTGGCTACTTTTCAGGAAAAACACCGAAAGAAATTAATTATGTATACGGATACCGAATAAAAAGGTTAATGATGAATGAGGAAACATAGAGATTTGCGAATCAATATTTTGGGAAAGCATGGTATTTTTAGAGAAGATAAACAGAATTGACGGAGCTTTTTGAGTGAGATTCGTCAGTACAAAATAGAAAAGAGCAGAGCAAATCTCTTAGGGAGGTGAGTAGATTTGAAGGAATATATTGCCGCATTAGAACAGGAATTATCTTCGCTAGAAAATGGTTTCAAGCCGGAAGAAAGCAGAGCTTTACAGGATTTTCACTCCCATGATTTTGCTTATTGCAAGACTTTGGCATTTGCAGCTTTTCAATCTCCTGCTTATCAAGTGAGAATGTATGGGGTATTTCTTTTCGGCTACTTATCTGAAGATGAAGAAATCATCCATTTTATGAAGGAAGAAGTTACAAAGGATGAGAACTGGAGAGTGCAGGAGATTTTAGCGAAGTCCTTTGATACCTATTGTAAAAAAATCGGAATGGAAAAAGCCCTCCCCACGATTACGGAATGGCTACAAAGTCCTGAGCCGAACGCCCGAAGAGCCGTTACGGAAGGGCTAAGAATCTGGACAAGCAGAGCCTATTCTAAAGATCACCCGGAAGAAGCCATTCATCGTTTAGCCGCTTTAAAAGCGGATCCCAGTGAATATGTCAGAAAATCTGTGGGCAATGCTTTACGAGATATCAGTAAGAAATTTCCGGATTTTATTCGAAAAGAAGTAGAGGCTTGGTCCTTAGATAGTAAAGAGATCAAACAGGTTTATCACTTGGCAAGTAAATTTATCAAGGATTAAAGACATTGTTCTGTTACTTGCTATAATTGGAACGGAGAAGTTGAGAAGGAGGTATACTAAATTGAATTCTAAGAGACTGGCAAAATTTCTTATCATTACATTCCTTATTTCTTGGATAGCATGGTGTGGGCTTGCTGCGTTAACAAGTCTCAATATTATTCCATTTTCCCATCCTTTAGGTACTATTCTGCATATTATAGGAGGCTTCGGACCAGCGATAGCAACTTTATTTGTATTGGAAGAAAAAAATACGATTAAATCTATAGTAAAATACATTTTTTAGCACAGAAAAAAATCATTGAACTATCTGTTTCTATTTTCTGTTTTTGAAATACTGACAATAAGTTTATCTTCAAGAGAATTTAATGCTGCATTAAAGATGTATTTGATACCTTTAATTTTTCTACAAGCAACATTTATATATGGTGGTGAAGAAGAATTAGGTTGGAGAGGAGTTATGCAGCCTTTATTAGAGAAACAATTGAATTTTCCGATATCCGCCATCATTACAGGTACAGTGTGGGGGATTTGGCATATACCGCTTTGGTTTATAAATGGGTCATCTCAACAAAATATGCCGTTTACCTTGTTTTTAGTATTAGCTATTATACTCAGTTTTTGGCTAGCGACAATTTACAAAAAAACGAAATGCATATTTGCTTGTAGTGTTTTTCATGGATTGACAAACACTCTTTTGTCTATGTTTATCATTAAATTGAATATTATACTTATAATAGGTGTTATTGCTATGCTTATATATTCAATATATATATGGTATTACGGAGAAGCAAAATCATAATTCCCAGTTTGTAGGGGGGAGAGAAAACGAAATGGACTTATGGGAGCAGATCAAGAATAATACGGAACTCCATACTATGCTTATGCGAGAGTGTGACATTTACTTTTACAAGCAGCTTCAGGAAATCCAGTTTATGGAGAATAATGAGAACTATTCTATGCAAGCTAAGGCATTTGCACATGATGCGAGTGGCGGAGAATTTGCAGGATGTGGCAATGCAGTTTTATAAAGCAGCGATAAGAGAGCCTTTATTTTCCTGCAAATATATGGACGGTACGGAGGAATATACTTGTGATTCTCTGCTTTCCGATACGGTAGGGATGTGGGTGAAAGAACTTAGCGGAATGACGAAAGAGGAGATGGAAAACAATCATGAACCTATATAATTGGATACAGAAAGTGTTCTTTGAGATTTATGAAGAATGGCACATGAAAGACCCGGCTTACGATAGAAATGGATTTCATATCAGCGGAATTGATAATGCACTAAAAGCGATGCATGACGGATATTATACTTATGCAGAGATAAGCCACTCCCATGCCATAAAGGGTTGTACGTCTATGAAAGCGGTAGTCGGGAAAAAGCAAAGAGCTGGTCAATTTATATTTGAAAAATAGAGGATAAAAAAATATCTAATTTCCGACTTAAGCTACAGCGATGCCGTAAAGATTATGAGGGCATTTGTAAAAAAGGAAGTTCTTCCCGATGAAAAGACTTATACGGAAGTGATAGGAAATGATGATGCAATCGTAAAAATCCGCATTTGAAGACTTATCAAAGCTCCTGCTGGAAGACCCAAAAACGGCGCAGCGTTTCCTGAAAAAGCACAAGCATGAAAGTATGGAAGATATGGATCAAGCCTGGGAAGAGCTTTTTTTCGCGTTAGAGCGGAAAGGAAAAGTGATAGAACTGGATTGGAAAGCAAGGAAAGGATAGCTTTTATTCCTGCTGTGCGTAAATTAAGTGCCGGACTAAATCTCAATTCCGGATGAGAAAATGCTGAATGATGAAGAGGATATCCCAAGATGGGGAAAGATTCTGAATGCCCAGTGGACAGAGTATGTTTTGTCTGCTATGGATATAGGAAGTGACAGCTATGCACTGATGGTTCTCAGCAAGGAAGACTTTGAAAAAAAGCAAGAGAGCTGGCGAAAGTAATCTTGCATAGAATAGCAGTGATTGAAGAGATGTGAGAAGAGAAGTGAGATGAGAAGTTCTAGAAAAAAACTCTGAGGTGAAAATAGATATGGAAACGCTAAACAGCATCATTCAAAAAAATGGAAGCCGGAATGCAAGATAACGAGGATTTTGAAACCGTGATGATGGACTGCATGGAAGAAATTGAAGAAAACTATAATCAATTAGACTCGGTACAGCCATTGCTCCGGCTGATGGAAAGGCATCCGTTGACAGATTTTGGAAGTCCCGGACCAATCGTCCATTTTGTGGAGAGATTTTATAAAAAAGGATATGAAGAAGAACTTCTTCTGTCCTTGAAAAGAATGCCTACATTGCATACAGTTTGGATGCTAAATCGTCTTATCAATGGAACAGATCAAGCGGAAGTCTATTTAGATATTCTGAAGGGAATTTCTGAAAATGCATCATGCGATAAGGAAATCAGAGAAGAGGCATTGCATTTCTCGTCGATTCACTAAAAGCACAATAGTTCAAAGTTTACTTTTTATAATGCTTGATTTAAAATAATAAAAGAAAAACTTGAAATCTAAAGAATCTAAAGAATTTAAAAAAATTTAAGTAAGATAAAGAGCGAAAGGAAGAAAAATATGAACTTGGCAAAAAAATTTCAGCAAACGGTCAGATTACAGTGCCTGTAGAAGTGCGCCGCCAACTTGGATTAAAAATCCGGTGATAAGCTTTTATTTCTTCAAAAAGCAAAATGGAGAAATTATTGTTAGTAATGCCTCCGCTACTGCCATCCGAAAGGCGCAAGCTGCATTTCAGGGAGTTGCAGAAGAAATGGGTATAAATAGTGAGGAGGATATTCAAGAACTGGTAAATGAAGTGCGTTATGGAAGGAAAGTATAATGCGGATACTGGTAGATACAAACGTTCTTTTTTTCTGCACTGGTCTTTCCTGAGTCAAAGCCCGCACAGACACTACTTTATATTGCGGATAATCATGAAATTGTCTTATGTGATCGGAATATAGCAGAGTTGAGAGATATTCTTCAAAGGAAAGCACCGCGTTATCTTCCGGATGCAGAAGTTCTACTTGCTGAAATGTCTTTTGAACTGGTTCCTGCAGTGGATTATGCAGAAAAACTTATAAGAGATGCAAAAGATCAGCCGATTCTAAATGCTGCCATTGTGTCAGATGTTGACATCATTCTTACAGGAGATAAAGATTTTCTTAGTCTTGATATAGATCATCCAAAGTGTATGAGTGTAGCTCAATTTTTAGAATATGAACAAATAGATTTTTAGGAAAAATATTTGTTTAGTTCATGCGACAAAGAAGGCAAAATTTGCCGAGACCTATCCTGTTCATGAATTCGTGCAACAGGTTGTTGCACAAATTTCATGGTCTCTTCCCTAAAGGACATTTCAAAGCCGATTGGTGTGAGTGAATATAAAGTCACCCGAAGCCTGCCGGATGCCTTGGAAGAGTAGTTACCGTCGGTTGAAGATATTCAAAAGAGAATCAAGTAAATAGTGCAAGTTGCGCTTGCACAATTTAGATAACGAAACCATAACAATGTAACCCATAGTAGAGTAGTATCTTATACTAGATTATTCTCATTTTTAGGGCCAACAGCAATAGCGCATTCAGCAGTAATCTTGTGGAGAAAAAATATGAAAAAGTTTATGAGAATCACCTTAGCTTTTATTTTTATTTTTGTATTAACAGCTTGCGGAGCGAAGAAGGAAATCAGCCTGCCGGAGGCAAAGGAAATAACAGAAATGGAAATTACGGAAAAAATCCTTCCGGAAATACTGTGAAAAATCACGGATCAGGATGAAATAGCTAAAATCGTGAAGGACATCAAAGAAAATACTAAAGATACAGGAGGGGAAAGTTATCATGAATCGCCTGCAAACATTAAAAATTTTCTGGCTGTTAGCTTTTATTATAACAATACGGAAGGGAACTGGGGAGTCGTTTATCTATATGAAAATAGAAATAAGAGCTATGCTGAACAACCCTATTCAGGGATTTGGAAAATTAAAAAAGAAGTATTTAAAGAGATTAGCGGTAAATTAAAGCAATAAAGGGACAATGTAAAAAGGATTTTGACACACTATAAGTGATGTAAAAGCCATTTGCTGGACGACAGGGGGCATTTTCCCTACAATAAAAATGCTAGGGAGGTACAGTGGCATGGAGCATAATATTAGAAATAAAATCATTATCATACTCTCCTATCTTCTGATTTGGGCACTTGCCATAATTGTGTTTTGGCTTTTTACAAGTGGAAGTGATGCTATGGGCTACAGTTTAATGTACCTTTGGATTATCCTACCGGTAACAACATTTGTTGAGTCCGTGCTGATTGGGAGACATGACTTTTGGGGACAAGGAAAATGGGGATGTACCCTTTTCTTTGGCCTAATGTATATGCTTGCTGAATACGGTACATTTAAAATGGCAAACAACATTGCCGTTAACAAGATAAATGCCCCGGATTTCGGAATGATTGTAGCCGGAGTGATAATCTCTGCAATCGGTATGCTGCTGGGTTCGTTGTGGAAGAAAAAATACCATCATTAAGGAGGTAGTTCCTTGCGATATATCCTTTTCCTTCGAGCTGTCAATGTGGGTGGGAAAAATAAAGTTTCTATGACGGATTTAAAAGCCTTATTGGATAATGCAGGTTTTGAAAATCTTGATTCCTATATCAACAGCGGCAATCTGTTTTTCAGTAGTGCGGAAAGTCGTGAGGCTTGTATCTTAAAGATAAGAAAAGTCTTAGATAGAAACTATGACTTTTCGATTCCCTTTGCTTTACTTACGAAAGAGGAGTATCTGGAAGAACAAGCGGCATTACCGGCTTGGTGGGAAGAGGAGTTGGCAAGAAGAGATGTTTTGTTTTATTCCTGTACTATGGATAAAGCCGGTATTCTTCACTTTATAGAGAACGCTACATTTTACAATGAGAAAGTATATGTCGGGAAACAGGCTGTATTTTGGGGGAAAATGGATGAGGCGGAATATCTAAAAACCACCTACCATAAAAAACTCATGAAGCAGAATTTCTACAAGCAAATTACGATTCGAAACGGAAATACCTTTGATAAGATTGCAGATATGTTGAGGAGCCGGGAATGAAAACAATAAAGTTAATAGGGAAAAATATAGGAGTCATAATGCTTTCCATCCTGGTATTAATAATCGGTGCTATTGCGGAAAGTGTAGTGCAAGAATGCTTTTCCGGTCAGTATTTACGCCTTGTTATACCGGCTTTTGTAAGGATTGCGATTACCATTGGACTAGCTTACTTTGTATCATCAAAGCTACTAAAAATGAGCGCAGAGAATCTGGGGCTAAAACTCAAAAAGATGGATATAAAGTTGCTCCTTATCTCTATAGCCCTACCGCTTACCGTTCTGGCTTTTTATGCCTATGTACTGCCAAGTAATGTATACATTGCAAAGCCGGGAAGCTTTTGGATATCTTTGATAAGAGGTATAATTAGTTTTGGGATTACTGCAGGAATCTGTGAGGAGCTGGTTTTCAGGGGCATGATTTTTCGGTACATGCAGAGAACTTTAGGCTTAAAAGTTGCAGTGATTCTACCTTCTCTTTTATTTGCCTGTGCTCATATTATGAATATGGAAAGCTTTAACCTTACGGATCTGGTACTTTTAATCTTAGCCGGTTCATCGGTTGCAGTCATGTTTACCCTATTTGCATTAAAATCAGATTCAATCTATCCGGGGGCATTTGCCCATGCAGTCTGGAATACCCTTATCATCGGCGGTGTTTTCGGAATAGGGGATACGGTAAATGGTATGGCTAACGATTCCTATATTATCATTCCTATACAGTCTACAAATAAGCTACTTACAGGTGGTAATTTTGGCGTGGAAGCAGCCCTTCCGGCGATTATAGGATATATTATAGTTGCTTTGATAATAGGATTTTTAGTAAAGAAGGAAGGAAAGAAATTCTAATAAATAAGACAAGACTTTATACGGCGACTAATCTAAAATGAGACTTTAGATTAGTCGCCGTTTGGTATAGTATTGAGAATAGAAGGTGTGCAGATCAAATAACTACATGACAGCATATCTATAGAATAGGCAGAAATGGATTTTGCGCATAGATTGGAAAAGATATGAAAAAAATCAGTAAAAGCATGAAAATCAGTATCATTTTGGGCGTCTTTTTTGGCCTTTTCCTACTCTTTGTTAAACTATGGTTTCAGCTTAGTAAAGAAGAAACCATGTGCATTTACATTTCTTTATCGATTGCAGTGCTACTCATCAGCGTTATCATAAACCTGTCCTATAATTTATTTTATGGAAGGAGAATAAATGCCCTTACTCCATTACTTGGCGAAGCAAAGTATGATGAATATCTGGAAAAGATAACAGCAATTCGAGATAAGGTAAAATCCAAGCATCTTAGGGCTATTGCGGAGCTGAATCGTACTGCGGCGTTAACAGGGAAAAAAGAATATGGTGCAGCGGTGGAAATTCTAAAGGAATTGGAGCCGAGGGTAAAGAAAATGCCTTCTGTAGAGATGGTGAGAAGGTTGAATCTATGCCTGAACTATTTTTACTTAAAGGACTACAAGGAGGCGGAGACTCTTTATCAAGATAGTGAAGCTCTTTTTGGAAAATACAAAGAAAATGCGTTCTATAAAAAGAACTTTACCATTCTGGATTTGTTTATGGATTTATGCTGCTATGGGAAAAAAGAGGGAGTGGCAGAACGGATTCAGGAAGCGAGAAGGATGTATCCGGAAAAGCAATTGCAAGAAGATTTTGAGTATTTGGAGGAACTTTTGGAAGAAGGAAAGGAAAATCTGCAGGAAGACACCAAAAGTGATGTATAAGAGAGAGAAAAGGAGGTGTAAAAAGCAGCATGATACAGTTTATACAAGAGGAAATTTTGAGAATGGACTGGCTAAGTCGACTGTTTCGGGAGGCTTTGGAACACTTTGGGATTGCTACGGATAGTCGCATCGGGGGAAGTCTCCATTTCTTTCTCTATGATTGTGTGAAAATCACGGTTTACCTTTGCGTCTTGATATTTGCCATTTCCTATGTGCAGAGCTTCTTTCCGCCGGAAAGGACAAAGCGGATTATGGGGCGTTTTCACGGCATCTATGCCAATGTCATAGCAGCTCTTTTGGGAACGATTACTCCTTTTTGTTCTTGCTCCTCCATTCCGATTTTTATGGGGTTTACAGCAGCCGGGATTCCTCTTGGAGTCTCCTTTTCCTTTTTGATTTCCTCTCCCATGGTGGATTTGGGAAGTCTTGTACTACTCACCGGTATTTTCGGTCTAAGGATTGCCTCTATCTATGTGATATTGGGACTCTTGCTGGCGGTTCTAGGTGGCTTAGTGATAGAGCATTTGTCCTTGGAAAATGAGATAGAACCCATTCTTTTGCAGCTGAAACCCGTGGAGCAGGCGCTCCCTACCTTATCCCGGAAAGAGCGTCTTTCTTATGCTGCCGAGCAGGTGAAAACGACCTTTCGAAAGGTTTTCCCCTATATCCTTTTAGGGGTAGGTATCGGTTCTTTGATTCACAACTGGATTCCGGAGAACCGGATTATTTCTTTACTTGGGAAAGGAAATCCTGCCGGCGTGATTCTTGCGACTCTGGTGGGAATCCCCATGTATGCGGATATTTTTGGAACGATACCGATTGCGGAATCCCTTCTTTTAAAGGGGGCGGAGCTGGGAACGGTGCTGGCCTTTATGATGGGGGTCACTACTCTTTCTCTTCCCTCTATGATTATGCTTAGGAAAGTCATTAAGCCGAAGCTTTTGGGGACTTTTATAGGAATATGCATCCTCGGCATTATTCTTATCGGATATATTTTTAATGCATTACAGGCGGTGCTTCTGTTATAATTTAAGAGAAGAATGCTTTTCTTTCGACTAAGCAGTTTCGCCGGAGTATACGTTATTTTGTGCTACCTTTTACTATCTTTTACTATCTTTTATATCTTGTACTACATTGTCCTCATTAGGAGATCATTTATGGAAAAGAAAAAATTATATGTCTTAACAGGTTTTTTGGGAGCGGGAAAAACCAGTCTTTTGCTGCATATCTTGGAAGAATTCTCCGATAAAAAGCTTGCCGTCATTCAAAACGAATTTGGGAAAACGGGAATTGACGGCAGTATTCTGGAAAAGAAGGAACTCACCATCAAGGAAATCAACAGAGGATCGATTTTCTGCTCCTGTCTGCAACTTTCCTTTGTGGAGGCTTTGGCAGAGATGAGCAAGGGCGATATGGAATACCTTTTTGTGGAAAGTTCCGGTCTTGCTGATCCTTCGAATATTCGGGACATTTTAAAGAGCGTAGAAGTTCTGGCCGGGGACGCCTATGATTTTCAGGGGGTAATCTGCTTGATTGACGGGGTACATTTTCCGAAGCAGGTAAAGGATACGGAAACGGTAGACAGGCAATTAAAGCATTGTGATGTAGCCATCGTGAACAAGATGGATTTGATTTCCGAGGAACAATATAAGAAAGTACTTTCTTTGATTCGGGAAGTGAATCCCCATTGCCTGATTTTACATTGCGAAAATGGAAGAGCAGATATTAGCTTTATTCGAGAGGGCTTTGAAAAGGGAAGCTGGGTGGATTCGGAAGAAAGCTTAAATACGGTGGACAACAAGCCGAAAACCATTTCTCTGGTCTGTACGGAAAATGTTTCCAAAGAGCGTTTTCATCAATTTTTACAAGCAGTTTTACCGGACTGTTATCGGATTAAAGGCTTTTTCCTTTTGGACAATTGCTGGATACAGGTGGATGTGGTGGAAGAACTAATCGACTATAAGCCATGCCCAAAGAAGGAGATTTCTGAGTTGGTATTTTTGTCAAAGGTTGGGCCGAAAGTGATTCGAAGCATTGATGAAGCTTGGAAAAACTATATGGACGTTCCTATGAAGCTAAAGAATTAAAAAGCGGAAAAACGGAAAAGAAACGTAGAACAGAAACATAGAAAAAGAGGCGTAGAGAAGATACCTAGAACAGAAATACTGATTAAAATTTAGGAATTGGAATGGCGAAAAAAGCGGAACAGTAATGTAGTGAGGGAGGGAAAATGGAAATTAAGGTTATCGGTGCAGGCTGTAAAGAATGCGATACGCTATATCAAAATGTAGCAGAGGCGGTAAAGGAGCTGGGAAAGGATGCCAAAATCGAGAAGGTAGAGGAACTGATCGAGATTGTAAAGCTTGGGGTACTCAGTGCTCCTTCTCTCATGATTGATGGGAAACTTATCGTAAGTGGACGGCTTCCCGGAGTCGGAGAGTTAAAAAAAGCTATTGTCTTAAAGGAAGGAGAAGCGTGGTGCAAAAGGTAAAAACTGTAGCCATTGTCAGTCTCTCCAGCGGTGTTCTGGGAGAAGACTTTGTGCAGCATGAAGTAAAAATAGGCCTGGAACGCCTACGCCGTTTTGGGTTGGAAGTGAAATTCATGGAAAATGCTTTAAAAGGCTTAGACTATCTAAAAGAGCATCCCGAGAAGAGGGCAGAGGATCTCTTACAGGCTTTTTCCGACGATTCGATAGATATGATTTTATGTGCCATAGGGGGAGAGGATACTTATCGACTACTTCCCTATCTTTTTGAAGAGGGACAATTGGAAAAGGTCGTAAAGCAAAAGGTTTTCCTTGGCTTTTCCGATACCACGATGAATCACTTGATGCTTCATAAATTGGGAATCAAGAGCTTTTACGGGCAGGCTTTTCTCCCGGATATTTGTGAGTTGGAAGAGGAAATGTTGCCCTACAGCGAAAAATACTTTTTGGAATTGATTCAAAGCGGAAGCATTCGTTCTCTTGAACCGAGCCCGGTTTGGTATGAGGAGCGGAGAGATTTTGGACCGAAAGCAATAGGAACAAAACGAGTTAGCCATGAGAATGAAGGCTTTTTACTCTTACAGGGCAGTCCTGTTTTTCAAGGAGAAATCTTAGGGGGCTGTATAGATACCCTCTATGATATCTTCGACACAACGAGGCACGAGGACTCTGTCAGCGTATGCCAAAAGTATGCACTATTTCCGGATTTGGAAGACTGGAAAGGGAAGATTCTTTTGCTGGAAAGTAGCGAGAATCAGCCTAATCCGGAGAAGTATCGGACACTGCTCAAAGCCTTAAAGCAAAGCGGTATTTTCGAAGTCCTCAGCGGTGTGCTGGTGGGAAAGCCTATGGATGAGCGTTATTCCAAGGAGTATCAGGAAATTCTTCCGGAAGTGATTGGAAATCCTACTCTTCCGATTGTCTTCAATTTGAATGTGGGACATGCCACTCCCAGGGCGATTCTTCCCCTTGGTATTATGGCGAAGGTGGATGTTTTGGCACAAAGAATCAGCTTTACGGAAGCGTAAGGCTAATTCTTAACTAAAAAAGACACATATTTTTCACAATTTAATTAGCACTCAATACTTGACAGTGCTAACAACTTGAGTATAATCATAATCAAGCAGAGGAACAAAGAAGACCGTAAGGACTTAAAGGTTCTCAGAGTGATTAGGATTCTTCCCCTTGCTGAAAAAAATGACAAGAAATGAGAAGTCAAAATAAAAGTATAAGGAGGAAAAATATATGTTAGCACCTAGCATTTTTGGAGAGAATTTATTTGATGATTGGTTTGATTTTTCCGGGCTTTTAGAGGTCTTGGCAGAGTAGAGAATAAGCTTTACGGAGACCGGGCAGGAAGACTGATGAAGACGGATGTCCATGAAAAGGATGGTCAGTATGCTATGGATATCGATCTTCCGGGCTTTAAGAAAGAGGATATCAAGGTGGAGCTGCATGACGGTTATCTTCAGGTCAGTGCCGTAAAGGGCTTAAATGAAGAAGAAAAAGGATGAGAAAGGGAAACTCATTCGTCAGGAACGTTACTCCGGCTCTATGCAGAGAAGCTTTTATGTTGGAGAGAGCATTAAGCAGGAAGATGTAAAAAGCAAAGTTTGAACAGGGTGTTTTGAAGCTTTCCTTCCCGAAGGAAGGGGAGAAGAAGCTTCCGGAAAAAGCAGCCGATTATGATTGAAGGATAAGGCTGCCTTGTTGCGGAATTTAAGGCTAAGAAATGTAAAGAAAGAAGATAGAAATTAATAGATTCTATTCGAAGAAGGCTACAGGAAATAGAAAGGTATTTCCTGTAGCCTTCTTCTCGGTGCGTATCACTTACGGACTATGCGGTATTTCAATTAGAAAAAAATTGAAAAACTATCCATATAATTAAATTCTTTTTATTCAATGAAAATGTTTCAAAAAAAGCAATTTTTGCTTTATCACACGTTAATATATTAACAATCTTTTTGAAGATGGTTTTTATAGAAAGACATGTTTTTGATAAATAGGATTTTCTATTAAATTCTTTAGGGAGGCGTGAATATAAAAGGGAAAAGGAAGAGAGGAAAAAAGCAGAACAGGAAAATAGATTGTTAAAATATTGACATATAAATAATAGAGGAGTAGCATGGGGGACGTAAAAAGTTGAAAGGTCTATTTAAGGAGGCTTAAGATGAGATTTACATTACCAAGAGACATTTATCACGGAGAGAATGCATTAGAGGCACTGAAGACTTTTAAAGGAAAGAAGGCTTTTGTCTGCGTTGGCGGCGGATCGATGAAGCGTTTCGGCTTTTTGGACAGAGTAGTACAGTACTTGCAGGAAGCCGGTATGGAAGTAAAGCTTTTTGAAGGGATTGAGTCCGATCCTTCTGTAGATACCGTAATGAAGGGCGCGAAGGAGATGCAGGACTTCGGACCGGATTGGATTGTTGCCATCGGCGGAGGCTCTCCCATTGATGCGGCTAAGGCAATGTGGATTAAGTACGAGTATCCGGATTGCACCTTTGAAGATATGTGTAAGGTATTCGGTATCCCGACCCTTCGGAACAAAGCAAAGTTCTGTGCGATTTCTTCTACTTCCGGAACAGCTACCGAGGTAACCGCCTTTTCTATTATCACAGACTACAAAAAGGGTATTAAGTATCCGATTGCGGATTTTGAAATCACACCTGATGTAGCAATCGTTGATCCGGCTCTGGCACAGACCATGCCGAAGAAACTTGTTGCACATACCGGAATGGACGCTTTAACCCATGCGATTGAAGCCTATGTTTCTACCGCAAATTGCGACTACACGGATCCCCTTGCGCTGCATGCTATTGAGATGATTCGGGATGACCTGGTAGATTCCTATAATGAGGATAAGAACGCCAGAAATGAAATGCACAACGCGCAGTGCCTTGCCGGAATGGCATTTTCCAATGCTTTACTGGGAATCGTGCATTCCATGGCGCATAAGACCGGTGCGGCATTCGGGGATTTAGGCGCACACATCATTCACGGTGCAGCAAATGCCATGTATCTCCCGAAGGTTATCGCATTCAATGCAAAGGACGAGACGGCGAAGAAGCGTTATGCCAAGATTGCCGATGTTATTGGCCTTTCCGGACATTCGGATGACGAAAAGGTAAAGGCATTGATTACTTATGTAAGAGGTTTAAACGACAAGCTGAACATTCCGCATTGTATCAAGAACTATGGTGCAGACTCTTATCCTACAGAGCAGGGATTCGTTCCGGAGAAGGTTTTCTTAGAGAGACTCCATGACATTGCAGTCAATGCTGTTGCCGATGCCTGCACAGGATCCAACCCCCGTCAGCCAAGTGTGGAAGAGATGGAAAAGCTCTTAAAGTGCTGCTACTATGACACGGAAGTCGATTTCTAAACAAGAAACGAATTCTATTGGCATTGACCTGTTATGAATTAAAAGCAAGCTCCTTGAATGGTTTTTAATGGGAGCTTGCTTTTTTACATTAATATCCTTATAATTTGGTGGAAATTTATGTTTTTAATGATGAGGAGAAAAAGGAGAGCTTATGGGAGAATCTTATTTTTGACGGCGGTTTGTTACAGTTAATCGGATGGAAGCTTTTGGGGGCTTTAATCATTTTGTGTACCTTTGGTATTTGTACTCCTTGGGCAATATGCATGATTTATAACTGGGAAATCTCTCATACTGTGATTAACGGACATCGTCTTCGTTTTACCGGTACAGCGACCGGCTTATTCCTGCAGTGGATTAAATGGTTCTTCCTCTGCATCATCACTTTCGGTATATACGGCTTTTGGGTAGGAATTGCTTTGAAAAAGTGGCAGGTTGCGCATACCGAGTTCGCTAATTAAGCTTCTATAAAAAACATATTTAAAGAAAAGAGTAAGAGCCTTTTCCGGACTTTCCGGGGCTCTTATTTTTTATATGGAAACAAAATAAAAATTTTCTTTTTCAATGATTGTAAATGTCGTTGATTTTGATACAATAGGCTCATTGCTGTTTTAGACAGTAAAAAACGTAGAAGGGGGTTTTTATGAGTTGGAAAAAACGCTGATTGATTTAAGGGGAATTACCAAATCTTTTGATGGAGAGCTGATTTTGGATGATCTGAATCTTTCCATTAGAGAGAACAGTTTCGTAACTTTGCTCGGGCCTTCGGGTTGTGGTAAAACGACCACACTTCGTATTATTGGAGGCTTTGTGCATCCGGATAAAGGACAGGTATTTTTTGAGGGAAAAGACATTACCAATTTGCCGGCTAACAAACGGCAGTTAAATACGGTATTTCAAAAATATGCTCTATTTCCTCACATGAATATTGCGGAAAATATTGCCTTTGGACTAAGGATTCGAAATAAGTCGGAGGCTTATATTCGAGATAAGATTCAATATGCCTTGAAGCTTGTGAACTTACAAGGCTATGAGAAGCGTTCCGTGACTTCGCTTTCCGGCGGACAGCAGCAAAGAATCGCGATAGCCAGAGCGATCGTGAATGAGCCCAGAGTCTTACTTTTGGACGAACCCTTGGGGGCTTTGGACTTAAAGCTTCGGCAGGAGATGCAATACGAACTGATTCGCTTAAAAAATGAATTGGGAATTACCTTTATCTATGTCACCCATGACCAGGAAGAGGCACTGACCATGTCCGATTATGTGGTGGTAATGAATCAGGGTTATATCCAGCAGGCAGGCTCCCCCGAGCAGATTTATAATGAGCCGGAAAATGCCTTTGTGGCGGATTTTATCGGCGATTCCAATATCGTACCGGGCATTATGTTAGAAGACCGACTGGTACAAATTTTTGGTGCAAACTTCCCTTGTATTGATGAGGGCTTTGGCCGAAACAAACCTGTCGATGTGGTTATTCGACCGGAGGATGTGGAAATTTTGGAAGACGGAGATGAACGTGCAATTCTTAAAGGGACAATGACGCACATCATTTTCAAGGGAGAAATCTATGAGATGGAATGCACCACCGAGGACGGTTTCGAGTGGTTGGTGCACTCTACAGAGATGCATGAGCCGGGAAAGAAGGTGGGAATTTATGTCAGACCTTCCAATATTCAGATTATGAATAAGCCCGAGTCTGAGGACGAGGAGGCTATCGGCATTGAAGAATAAAGAGAATACCTTACTGGCCACACCCTACTTAGTTTGGATGTGTGGTTTTATTGTCATTCCGCTGGCACTCGTGATTTACTATGCCTTTACGACGAAGGCGGGTGCCTTTACGCTGGAAAATGTAGGGCAGATTTTACTGTGGGAAAATTACAAGCCCCTGGTTTTGGCACTGCTTCTTTCTTTAGCAAGTACGGTGCTCTGTTTTTGTTTTTGCCTTTCCGCTTGCTTTGATTCTTCGAAACAAAAAAATCGGAAAAGGCTCCTTTGTGGCGTTTATTTTTATTCTTCCCATGTGGATGAATTCGCTGCTTCGCATTCTTGCGTGGCAGACTTTACTCGAGCGAAAAGGGGTGCTGAACGAGATTTTGCTTTTTTTGCATCTACCAAGACAGAACCTCATCAATACTCCCTATGCCATTATTCTCGGCATGGTTTATGACTTTCTGCCCTTTATGATTTTACCGATTTACAACACGCTAAGTAAAATTGATGACAATACCATTGATGCGGCCTACGACCTTGGGGCAAGCTTCTTTACTACGCTTGGGAAGGTTATTTTACCGCTTTCCGTTCCCGGCATTGTTTCAGGGGTGACCATGGTTTTCGTACCGACGCTCACGACCTTTGCCATATCAAATATTCTAGGAGGAGGAAAGATTTACCTGATCGGAAATGTTATCGAGCAGGAGTTTACGACAAATTCCAACTGGAATGTCGGCTCAGGTCTTTCCATGATACTGATGCTCTTTATCGTTCTTTCCATGGCGGTCCTTTCCCGCTATGACAACGGAGAGGGGGCGATGTTCTAATGGAAAAAAGAGGAAAAAAATATTTGGAAAACGGTTATTTGGGCTTAGTGGTGCTTTTCCTCTATGCACCTATCTTTATGCTGACCGCACTTTCCTTTAACTCGGGACGAAGCAGAGCGCATTTTTCCGGCTTCAGCCTCCAGTGGTATGCGGAGATGTTTCAGGATGAGACGATTTTACAGGCCTTGAAAAACACACTGATTATTGCATTTTTATCGGCCTTGATTGCGACTGTACTGGGTACCATGGCGGCGATTGCGATTCGGAAAATGAAGAAGCTGCCGAGAAATCTGATTATGGGGGTAAGTAATGTCCCGATGCTGAATGCCGACATTGTGACCGGTATTTCTTTGATGCTGATGTTTATTGCCTTTCGTTTCAGCCTGGGCTTTAACACCATACTCATTTCCCATATTACCTTTAACCTGCCCTATGTTCTTCTTTCGGTGCTTCCAAAGATTAGGCAGAGCTCGCAGGTAAGCTATGAGGCGGCACTTGATCTTGGGGCGACACCGCTTTATGCCTTTTTCAAGGTAGTGCTTCCGGATATTATGCCGGGAGTTTTATCGGGCTTTTTACTGGCTTTTACGATGAGTTTGGACGATTTCATTATCACGCATTTTACAAGAGGCGCGGGCATTGATACCATTTCTACCCTTGTGTATTCCGAGGCGAGAAAGGGAATTAAGCCGACGATGTATGCCCTGTCTACCCTCATTTTTTTGTGACGGTTTTTGTGGTTTTACTTTGTGCGAACTTTGCACCGGGATTTTTTGAACGGAAGAAGGAGAAGACTGCATAAAGCGAATATTTGCCGAATCACCTTCGCACATCTCTTCAAAAGGCGCTTTAAAGCACTCTTTTATCGAGCTCTTTTCGCTGTATATTTCCCTCAAGACCCACTGCGTTCCCTATTTGTTCCATGCACTTATTCACTCGTGCTCCTAGCGAACTCGCTACGCTCAAACACGCTTCGCACTCGTTAGTTAGCATGGAACAAATAACGGGAGCCTCGCGATGGTCTTTTTCGTGAAATATACAGATAAAAGAGCAGGTTTAAAATAGAGCAGTCCTAAAAAAAGAGTGCGACTTGTAAAAAAAGTTGATATATTGTTATAACGTTTGAAATTTTCAATACTAAGAGTAGGAAAAAGATTATGTTAAAAAAAGGAAATAATAGTAAAAGAAATTTTTCGTACCGGCGGATGCTCTCGTAAGATCGCAGTTCTTTTCGGTGCTCTTCCTTTGTCTTACTTTCACCTTTTTCGTAGCTTGCGGTAAGGGTGAGACGAATACTGCGGAGCAAGGGGATCAGGCGGATGCGCAGGGGGACAATGTCGTTACGGTCTACAATGCGGGAGAGTATATAGACCCGGAAGTTCCGAAGCTCTTTGAAGAAGAGACGGGAATCAAGGTGATTTACGATACTTTTGAGACAAACGAAGAAATGTATCCGGTTATTCAGGCCGGAGGGGTTGTTTACGATGTGGTTTGCCCTTCCGACTATATGATTGAGAAAATGATGCAAAATCATCTCCTGCAGGAGGTTGATTTTAACAATGTCCCGAATATCAAAGAAATCGGAAAACAGTATATGGAAATGTGCGAGCAGTTCGACCCCGGGAATAAATATGTTGTACCGTATACCACGGGAACGGTAGGAATTCTTTATAATAAGAGAATGCTGGATGAACTCGGCGTGCCCTATCCGACCAAATGGGCAGACCTATGGAATCCTAAGCTCAAGGGAGAAATTCTTATGCAGGACTCCGTGCGAGATGCCTTTATGGTGGCATTAAAGATGGAAGAGCATTCCATGAATACCGTGAGCGATGCGGAGCTGGATGAAGCTTTACAGGACCTTATCAAGCAGAAGCCTTTGGTTCAGGCCTATGTAGTGGACCAGGTTAGAGACAAAATGATTGGAGAAGAGGCTGCGGTCGGTGTCATTTACTCCGGAGAAATCCTTTATGTACAGGATGAGCTGGAAGGCACGGATGTGGAAATTGACTACGCAATCCCCGAGGAAGGCACGAATGTCTGGTTTGACGGTTGGGTGATTCCCTACAATGCAAAGCATAAGGAAAATGCCGAAAAATGGATGAACTTCCTTTGCAGACCGGATATTGCCGCGAAAAACTTTGAATATATTACCTATCCGACCCCGAATACAGGAGCGCTTGCGCTTTTGGATAAGAGTTATACGGAAAATAAGGCTGTTTTCCCGGATATGGAGAAATTGTTGGAAAAGGGAGAGGTCTACACTTACCTCGGAGAGGAAAATGAGGCCAAGTACAATAATCGCTGGAAGATTTTGAAGGCATCGTAAGGTGATTATAATTATCTTTTTAGAAAAAAATTTTTCCGAAAAAAATATAGAAGAGTTCTTCCACTTCAAAAATAAAGCTATTCCCGGAAAGTAAATTTTGTTAGAATAAAAAGAAATAAAAAAACTTTTACGCAGTGTTAAAGGGGGAAAAGATAATGCGCTCAAAAATATGTGGCTTATATCGGTTCTTATTCCTACACCGGTTCTGCAAAAGGGATTACTATCTGTGATGTGGATATAGAAAAAGGGAAATTCACGAAGAGAACAGAAATAGAAGTGAACAATTCTTCTTATGTTGCAGTTTCGAGAGATCAGAAAACACTTTATTCCATTGCGGATGAGGGTGTAGTTGCTTTCCGGATTCTGGATAATGGAGGCTTAAGCAAGTTAAATACGAGAAATATTCGAGGCATGAGAGGCTGTCATTTGGCTGTGGATAAGAGTGGACAGTATCTTACGGTCTCCGGCTATCATGATGGAAAAAGCCACATTACTGGCTTTGAATCCGGACGGTTCTGTGGGAAATATCATTGACGGTGTATATGATCAAGGTGTCGGATCCGTTGCCGAAAGAACCTTCCGTCCCCATGTTTCCTGTGCCAGAATGACGGATGACCAGAAATATATTTTTAATTGCGGATTTGGGAATTGATCAGGTTAAAATCTTTCGTTTTGACAAGGCAGACGGAAAGATGCGCCAGATTGATACACTTCGCTGTGAACTGCAATCCGGTCCGAGACATTTCCGCTTCTGTCCTGATAGAAAATACTTGTATCTTCTCTATGAGTTGAAAAATGTAATCGATGTTTACGCTTTTCATGAAGAAGAGGGGGGAGACGAGGTTACTCTTGAGAAGATTCAGACTATCCCCACCTATAAGGAAAAGGATCAGGACCCTTTAATTGCGGCTTGTCAGATGCGTTTCTCTCCGGATAAGGATGCGTCTCATCTTTTTGTATCGAATGCGGGGATTAATACCATTTCCATTTATGATAGAGATATTAAGACGGGGCTTCTGACCATGAAGGGGAGCTTGCCGATTGGGGGAGAATATCCGAAGGATTTCTGCATTTTCCCGGATGAAAAGCATATCGCCGTTGCAAATAACGAAAGCGGTACGATTACGTTCTTGAATATTGACTATGAGCACGGGCTTCTGTCTATGTGTGCGAGAGAACTGGAAATTGATGAGCCGAACAGCATATGCATGGTAAAGCTCCAAGGTTAAATGGGCTTTGCAAGGTGGCTCTTCAAAGATAAAGTTACTGTGTAAGAGTTTGCTTGAAGCTTAAAGTTACTATGTAAGGAGAGGTATGGGCGGAAGTATTTTTGGAAAGATTTTCCGTATTAGTAGCTTTGGAGAGTCGCATGGAAAGGCTCTGGGGGTCGTTGTGGACGGTTGCCCGGCAGGACTTTCGCTTTCTGAAGCGGATATTCAGCCTTATCTGGAGCGAAGAAGACCGGGAAAGAACTTGAAAATGACCCAAAGAAAAGAGGGGGATCAGGTAGAGATTCTCTCCGGTGTCTTTCAGGGACTGACTACGGGAACTCCGATTGCGTTAATGGTTCGAAATGAGGATCAGCGTTCGAAGGACTATGGAGATATTGCCGAATCCTTCAGGCCGGGACATGCAGACTATGGCTTTTTCAGTAAATACGGGTTTCGGGACTACCGTGGAGGCGGACGTTCTTCCGGGAGAGAAACGCTTGCGAGAGTGGCTGCCGGAGCGATTGCGAAGAAAGTATTGCAGGAGCTTCAAGTCGAAGTGGATGCCAAGGTAATGGAGCTTGCGGGAATCTCTCTTTCCACTTCGGAAGGCCGAGCAGAAGCGGATGCACGCATTCTTAAGCTAAGAGAAGAGGGCGATTCTGCAGGAGGTGTTGTGGAATGCAGAGTGAATGGACTGTTCCCCGGTGTCGGAGAGCCGGTTTTTGATAAGCTGGATGCCCGCATTGCAGAGGGGATAATGTCTATCGGAGCGGTAAAAGCGGTCGAAATCGGAGACGGAGTGGCTGCTTCGAAGGCATTGGGTTCCGAAAATAATGATTCGTTTTTTACGGTTGAAGCTTTTCCGGAAAGTAGAAAGGGGGATATTTCTATAGAGGAAGTGGGCGAATCAGATGAATCGGAAAGAGGGGGCACAGAAGAAGATTATTTTTTTAGAAAAATAATTTAATACGGCTGAAAAAAATCAAATCATAGCGGAGGAATCTTAGGAGGAATGAGCGATGGATCCGAGATTCTTATCAGAGCGAGCTTTAAACCGACTCCTTCCATCAGCAAAGTGCAAGATACAGTAAAGGAAAGCGGAGAGCCGATTTCTATAAAAATAAAGGGACGACATGATCCGACCGTGGTAGAACGTGCTACGGTAGTGGTAGAGGCTATGACAGCGATTGTGGTGCTGGACTGTTTACTGGAAAATATGAGTGCAAGACTGGAGAACGTGAAAAAAATATATCAGAAGGAGTAGCGCTATGGACGTTCATGCAAGTGTTACCGTGGTTTTACTTTTTTTATTTTTGGCAGTTTTGGGGTTCGTTTTCCTTTTTCTTTTTTTGTGGGTGATCTACGGAAAAACAGAGAGAATATGGAAAAAGAAACAAGTTTTTTTCTGGGCAGTCTGATTTCTTTTGTTATCAATTTTTTTGATGTCTTCGGGATTGGGAATTTTGCACCGGGAGCTTCCCTTTATAAAGGCTTAAAACAAACGGATGACCGCTTGATTCCGGGAACTTTAAATGTAGCTTGTACCATACCGGTTATTGCGGAGGCCTTTTTGTTTATTCATGGGGTCAGGGTGGAACCGCTTACCTTAGTGAGTATGATTGTGTCGGCTATGGTTGGGGCATGGGTTGGTGCAGGTTTCATTTCCAGATTGTCGAAGGAAAAAATCCAGCTGGTTATGGGCGTGGCCATGACTTTAATTGCATTTGTTATTATAGCGCAGGTGACGAATCTGGTGCCGGTGGACGGAACAGCAATCGGTCTGCATGGGATCAAGCTCGTTATTGCGGTTACAGGTAACTTTTTTCTCGGTGCAGTAATGACTGCCGGAGTCGGATTGTATGCACCTTGTCTTGCGCTTGTCTGTCTTTTTGGGAATCAATGTTTCCGTTGCCTTTCCGATTATGATGGGAGCCTGTGCCTATCTTATGCCGGTGGCTTCTATTCGTTTTATCAAGCAGAACAGCTACAATCGGAAGCTGGCACTCGGAGGAAATATCTTCGGTACGATTGCAGTTATTCTGGCTTTTCGAGTTTACCTCTTAATCAGTGGGTCGTTACCTTCGCATGCTTTGAAAAATCATTGTAATCTGTGTGATGTTTTATACTGCGATTTCTATGTTTTATTCTCTGTACAAGGAAGAAAAAAAGGGAGGAGCAAACATAGAGACATAGAATGACATAGAGGATAAGAGAATAAAAGGATAAGAGAATAAAAGGATAAGAGAATAAAAAGGATAAGAGAATAAAAGAATAAAAAGAACTAAACTATCAAGAGATGATAGATAATGGAATTATTAAACAAAACAGAAAAATAGATAAAAAAACAATAAGTTTTTTTAGAGAAAAAGAAGAAATACCATAGCGAAATAAAAGCATTGTGCAGTAAAAATAAGAGGCTGTGAGTTAATATTGTGTGAAAAAGACAGAGGGCGATATCGGCTTTGTCTTTTTACTGTGAAAGAAGAGGCTAAAAATGAAATTTATCAAGAGCATTCATGCTGTAGATTCTCATACAGCAGGTGAATCAACCAGAGTGGTAGTAGGGGAATCCCTAAGATTCCGGGAAAGTCGATGCCGGAGAAAAAAAGAGTGGTTAGAGAAGAACTTGGATTACTTGAGAACTGCAATCATGCTTGAACCAAGAGGCCATAACGATATGTTTGGTTCTATCATGACGCAACCTACTGCAGATGAGGCGGATTATGGTATCATTTTTATGGACGGTGGCGGATACCTCAATATGTGCGGGCATGGTACTATCGGTGCGATGACCGTTGCGGTAGAAACCGGAATGGTGGAGGTTACAGAGCCGGTTACGAAAATTGTTCAGGAGGCTCCTGCGGGAATCATTCTTGGTCATGTGCAGGTGAAAAAATGGAAAAGCGAAGAAAGTAAGCTTCCAGAACGTTCCTGCTTTTCTTTACAAAAAGGATCAAGAGGTAGAGCTTCCCGGTCATGGAAAGATTAAGTTTGACATTTCCTTTGGCGGCTCTTTTCTTTGCGATTGTTAAGGCGGATCAGGTAGGACTTGAGATTAAGCCGGAAAAATGCGGCGGAGTTACAGGAACTGGGGATTCAGCTCAGAGACATTATCAATAAGGAAATTCCTGTACAGCATCCTACGCTTTCTCATATTCACAGCGTGGACTTGGTGGAGTGGTGGTCAGAGACAGAAACCAAGGATGCAACTTTAAAGAACTGCGTGGTCTTCGGACAGGGACAGGTAGACCGTTCTCCTTGCGGAACCGGAACCTGCGCAAAGATGGCAACCTTATTTGCTAAGGGAGAACTGAAGGTCGGAGAGAAGTTCTATTATGAGTCCATCCTCGGCACTATTTTTTTGAGGGAGAGATTCTTGGTACGACCAAGGTGGGAGACTATGATGCCGTGATTCCGCAGATTACAGGTTCAGCTTATATTACCGGATTTAATCACTTTGTGATTGATGAGGAAGATCCTGTAAAAATACGGCTTTGTTTTTTGAAATAAAATGAGCTGTCTTGTGTTTTGCCGGATGGCGCTCATTAGAATAAAGACTAGCGAACTAACCTAGCGAGGAATGGCAGTATGGAAGGAAGACTTACTAGAGCTAGCGGCGAAAAGAGCGCAAGAAGAGAAAAAAATTTATTTTTCTCTTCTTATTTTTGCTGTTCTCTTCTTTGGGCTTTTTTTCTTTTTCAATAGCGGAAATGCGGAAAGGCTTATGGAAAAAGAAAAAGTCTGCTTGCCCTAGGCGAAGTAGGAGTGCTTTCTCTCTATATTTTTGCTGTTTTGTTTTTCGTAAGCGAATCTTTACAAGCAAAAAGAACTATCTGCTTTGCCTTTCTTTTTCCCTTGCTTCTTTCTGCATACTTACATCGTTTTTCTTCTTCCTTTGGGGATTTCGCTCTTATATTTTTTTCTTTATTGGCATCAGTTTTTGGCTTTCTTCTTTCCGGAAAGCTAAGCTATTTTCCAAAAGAAAATGAAGGAACTGCTTGCTTCATTACCCTATAAGGTAGAGGCTTTTCTCATCCTTCCATTTCTTTTTATCCAGATGAATCGCAGCAATATTGCCTTGGACTATGACTCGCTTCGCTATGGTCTAAGGGGGGAATATACTCTTTTTTCTTTTCCGGATGCTGTATTTACCGGAGGGCAATCATTGAGTGAAGGAATCCATTCATTCCTGAAAGGCTTTTTCAGTTCGCACGGTTTACTCAATGCCGTATACAGCTATCCAAAGGGACTGGAGCTTCTTACCGCGCCTCTCACTGTTTTACCGGGATATGGTTTTCTTCTGGCTTTTCAGATCTGGACTTATCTGGCGATTGCTTTGGTCTTGTTTTTACTATCAAGAAGAATTCATCTCAAAAAGCGGGATGCCGATACTTCTTTTGTTTTTTTCTTTTTCCTCAATCGGAAATATGTCGATTACTGCAAAAAAACGGATAATATTACCTTGCTTTTTGCAAGTCTTAAGTCTATATTTTTTTATGCGAAGGGAGAACGAAAAAAACAGCGTTTCCATGCTGATTCTCAGTTATAGCTTTAAGCCGACAGCAGTAGTCTTTAGTACTCTGATTTTAGTCGGACTATTTCTAGACAGCCTTCTTAAGGGAACAATCAGGGAGTTTTTCTTTAAGGAAATAACTTCGGAAGGGGAGAGAACTGAAGAAGTAAGAGTTAAAGAAGTAAGAGTTAAAGAAGTAAGAGTTAAAGAAGTAAGTGCCAAAGAAGTAAGACATCCCAAAAAGGAAAAGAGAATCAGACAATTTTGTATTTTAGGAACTCGACAGGAGGGCTCTACAGTCCTATTGTTTTTTTCGCTTCTTTTTACCTTCCTGGTTACACTTCGCACCTTTCTGATTACCGGTTTACCCTTTTCTACTACTTTTACGGGAATCTTTCAGGCAATGGGATTTTCCGTAAAGTGGCCCTTTAATCTGGATGCTCATGTGGATTATAGCGGAGAAAAACCTGCTTTTGAGATTGTTCTTTCTGTTGTGAAGAGAGTCTTTTTTTTCCTTTTTTATCCTGTGGGTGAGGATATGGAACATGTCAGCATTGCGTGGAGCGGAGTAGTATTTCCGGCAGTTCTTTTCTTGGCATTTAAGAATGCCATTTGTGTTGTCTTCCCAAAGGGGAAAAAATCTGCAATGAAAGGTATCGAGGGGTTGAAAGATGAAGGACGGAATTACTCATATTTACGGATTGTTTTTTTCTCTTAATCAGTTTTTCTCTCTCTTAAGCTTTTTTTATGCTTTGGCAGATTGACGGAAATTACTATATTTTGTGGGAGTGTCTTGCGCTTTTACTGGCGGCTTCTTCTCCTTTATGGAGTGAAAAGCAGAGCTCTTTAGGGACAAATAAGTGGATAAAGAGGCTTTTTCCCATTAACCTATCTCGCTTCAATATTGATTACACTTGTAACCTCTTGGGCGGGAGCGGTCGGTTTTACACCGATTGATTTTGTGAATAAGGGCTATTATGACCATTTTGCTGTGGAAAAAGGATAAGCAGGCAAAACGGGGAAGTCTTCCTCTTTTTCTGAAAAATGGCAGAGAATCCGAACAATCATGTTCTCGCTGTTGCAGAAACACCGGAATGCTATCAGATTCCCTGCATTGTGGAAAGTATTACCGATGTGGAGGGATCCGGAGGAAGCCCGGGCCTCCATAATGATCCGCTTTACTTTGCGTGGTTTTTAAAATGGGCAAAAACGGATTACATTTACATAGAGAAACCCTTTTTAGAAGAAGAAAGAGAAAAGAGAATAAAAGAAAAATGCTCGGGCAGATGGCAGAGCTCGGAATCCTGATAGAGCCGGAATTTTTCCACAGAGCCTTCTGCAATGATGAGCGTGGATGACTTTGACTTAGCATGGCTTTTAGGAAGACAAGAGGGAGGAGAGAAAGATTTCAAGAATTTAACAAAAACGCAAGATAGTTTTCCGAAATACCTTCTTGTGAAAGTGAATCAGTCTCGCTTAGAATATGCGTGGAGAGAAGAGCCGTATCCTATGCTTACGAAAGACGAAGAGGAGAATGCGAAGAGGGTGTGGGCTTGGATAGAACGGGAATTAGATACAAAAATAATGGAAGCGCATGAGGGTGAAATGAGTAGTGTGAGAGAACAAAAACAGTTTGCAAAGCAGAAGACCGCTTAAAGGGTCAAGATAGCGTGAAGAAGCAAAGCTTGCAGGATGAAGATTATGTAGAGAAAAAAATAGTTTGCAAGTGGAGGAGAAAAGAGAGAAAAGACAGAAAAAGACAGGGAAAGATATTTAGATTGCTTTTCTTCCTGTGCAGCTTTTGCCTGTTAATGCTTTTTTTGCCTTTTTATGTAAACAGGCATATCCATATTAAAGCCTTATATATGGATGACCTGTATCTCTTTTCTTTCTTTCGGGAGCAGGATTTCTTGACCTTCAGCTTTCCGATAGGAGAGGCGGTGCGATTTCGTCCGGTTTACTGGGCTCTTAGCTATATCGAAATGGTCTTTGTGGGGAACGATCCCAACCGCTACTGGTATTTCAATGTGGTATTAAATGGCCTTTTGGCTTGTTTCCTTTGCTATTTTTCCTGGGTGGTTTCAAAGGGAAAGAAAATTGTCTCTCTTTCTTTAAGCCTTATTTTTTTCTGTCTGCTCATTTTGCGTATTATCAGATTGCGCAGGCACTCGGGATACTGGAGACCTTGGCACTGGGATTTTCCCTGATTACGCTTTTATTTCCTTTATCAAGAGCTCAATGAAGAAAAAGCATTTTTTTGCGAAACCTTATTTTTTTCTCATATTTTTTTCTTCTTACTTGTTTTTACACATGAACGTTATATAGCTTTGCTTCCTCTTTTCTATGTTCCGCTCTTTTTTAGGGGGAGAGCAGGGGAAGCGAAGATTTTGACAGGAGGAAAAAAATCCTCCCTCTTGCTCAAGCTTTTTCTTTTTTTATGCTATTCGCAAGTTTGCCATTGGTTCTTTCATTCCAAAGGGGACGGGCGGAACGGAAGTTACGGAAAGCTTTAAACTTGAAGAAGCCCTGCAGAATGCCTTTACAGAGGTTTATTACATCTTCGGCTTTCAGAAGGGGCCGGAGCATTTAAATGGAATCCCTTTGGGAGAAGGTCAGTCCGGATATACGGAAACTGGTCTATGCATCGATTGCTGTTCTGGCTTTCACAGTGCTCTTCTGCCTGATTTTTGCGTTCGTCCGCATTTTTTTAAGACGGATAAAAGCGCAGGAAGAAATGCAGGAAGCAGTATCGAAAGCGGCAGTGGAAGCAGCATAGAAAACAGTATAGGAAAGAAGGCTACAAAAGATTTAGTAAACAATTCGGTAAGTGACTCGGTGAATAACTTAAGAAAAGACCAAAAGCGTGAAAAGCTCTCCCGCCTTCAGAGCTTTATCGGAAACAATATTTTATTCTTACTGTTTATCGCGATGTGTATCGGTTCTTCTTCCGTGACGATTCGCGTGGAAATGCGCTGGGTTTATGTGAGTTTTGCAGCCTCTCTCCTCTATTTTTCGTATTTGCTGGGCGTGAGCAGGCTGCCGCTCGGTACGCTTTTTCTGCCTAGCCTTTATTTGCCTGCGCCTTCCGGTGGAGCGCTACTACCGTTCCTATTTTCCACAGATTTATTTCTGGGAGGATCAGGATAGGATGAATTCCTTGGCAGAGCAGACCATAGAAAAGTACGGACGAGACTATGTTTTGGGTAAGCAGGTCTATATTCTGGAAAACAGCTATAAGATGAGTAAGTTTTACGGAGATACCTTCTTTCAGGTCTTTGATGAGGATTTCAGCGGACACGGTACGAAGATTCATTTCTTCAAGGATTTTTAGGAGCTTCCGTCGGAAGCAAATTCCTCTAACAGTATTGTTTTTAAAGGAAGTGCCGGAGGAAAGAGGCTATAAGGATATTACCCAGGAGGTATTTCCAAACCTCTGATGTTAGAAGATTCTCCGGATCGGAGAAAGGATAAATCTGATTTTTTTGAAATGTAGAAGTGAAAAAAATAGATTTGCTTCTATGCTTCGAAAGCAGAAAAAAATGTAGAGCAGTTTTCGCTGATAGCATGACTTGGTTGGAAAACCGCATCTAAAAAATGAATTTGCTTCAAACTACTATAAAATAAAAGGACATAATTTTGCTGAGAAAGGAAGGGAGAGTATGGCAGGGCATGAGGGAAAAAACAGAAATATACCGGTGACCGGGTCAGAAGTTTCTACTGCACCGACTTCCGGCGAAGAAGCTTCCGGAGAGCGGGTTCCCTTAGGGCAAGGTTTTGGGGCATCGGCTTCGTGCAAGCATCTGCTTTCCAAGGGGAAAGAAGGGAAGCTCCCTGTTGCTTTATTGCTCCTTTCTTTCCTCATGGCGCTTGCCATTCTCTTTTATGTTCTTCTAAGTACTACGGATGTTTTGTATTCCGACTATATCCGGCTGGTAAATTCCTATTTGGGAAAGCCGTTTCAGCTTGAGGGATTTACTGCAAAAGGATATTTTAACCAGAATTCCCTTGACCTATTTCTTTAGGGAAATAAACCGTCATTCTTTTGGTTATACCCTGATTTTTTTGACCGGGCACTTGGGGGTACTGGGACTATTCTTAGCCAGTAAACCCTTACTGCTTTTTATGAGAAAAAAGCAGCTGCCCTTTTCACAGCAGCTTTTGTTTTTACTTCTTTTTTACAGCTTAAATAAGTGGGAAATGCTTTTAAACGGCTCGGGTTATATTCATTTTCTGGCCTTTTTCAGTATTTTTATGACTATTTCTATGCTTTGGATCAGGCCTTCAGTAAGAAAAAGCTCCTTGCTTGTTCTATCGATTTATCCGCCATTTATTTTTACTGGTGGCAGGGCCATATTGCTTGGCGGTATTCCTTTCCTGCTTTGCCCTGTTCTTCTTCCCTGGCTTTGGGGAAGAAGCTATGGGATATGAAGGGGACGATTCTTCTCCTTATTTCCAATGGACTTTGTCTCTTTCTGTATCTTCTCAGTAATCATTATGCGGTGTATGAATATGCCGGGGCGGAAAAGCATTTCCCTAAGGGAAGTACTGCAAAATCATCTGCTTTTTGTGGTGAAATTTATCTTTTACGGCTTTTCCTCTATGCTTGTTTCCGGTGAAAATCTGGAGAAGCTTCTTAGAGATGGCGTGATACAGGGAAAAGGGGTTGTTCTGCTTGGGGCATTTGTGCTTTTCTTTTATGTTCTTATGATACTGTTGTATCTTTGGAGGTTTTTTGCATCTTCGAATAATTCGAGAACTAAGACATTTGCTACGAAAAATAAGGAAGCCTTCTCGTCGAAGCAGGGGCAAATGGCTGAGCAAAAGCAGACAGATTCGAATGCCCTGGCAGGGGGGAATGTTGGAGAGACTTTCTACTTCGGTTTATTGCCGGGCCTACTGCTTCTTCACGGTTTAGCCAGTCATGCTCTGGTTTTCCTCACTCGCTATATGTTTTTAAAGGAAAGCTATGCCTTTCAAAGCCGCTATGCCCTGCAATACCAAAGTGCTTTGTTGGGAGCATTTTTGCTGTTGTTCTTGTGGAAAAATGAGAACCGAGCAAGTTTGGTAGAGAAAGCAAGAACAGCAAAAAGGCAGACTTGTCGTTTGTCTTCTGTTTAGCGGAATCTTTCTTTTGGGAACCCTGTGGACAGACCGCAGTGAATGGGGAAAATCCATGTATAGAAGGGAACATTATGAGCGTATGTGGAGCTATTCCCATGACCTTTCCGCCTATTCCGATGAGGAACTGGAAGATGTTTTTGAGTATCGTCATGGCGGAGAACGAATTCGGAAGGCCTTTGCCATCTGGGAGCAGGTGAAAAAGGACTGGAGAGAAAGAAGGTAAGGAGGCTAATCTCCAAGCTCAAACGGTAGATGCAACAGCTTTCATGGGGGAGATAGAGAAGTTCAAAAAAATCTCTTTTCGGGCATGGGAAATAAGCCAAGTGAACATTGATTAGATGAATTAATTAATTTGGGTTTAAAGGTATTTCCTATCTGTTACGGTGGATGTGAATATAGGAATCAAATATCAGGGATTTCATTGTGAAAAGGCTCAATTTTATGCCAATGATATTCCCCTGATCAAGGAGATGGTAAATGCTGGAAATCAAAGGCTTGAAGAAGAGCTTTAAAGCAAAAGAAGTTTTGAAAAATCTGAATTTTTCCATAAAGGAAGGAGAGATCGTCTGTTTATTGGGGAATAATGGAGCCGGAAAGACCACCTTAATTAACTGTATTCTTCGCATGATCCAGGCAGATGCAGGCTCTATACTCTTGGATGGGCGAGACATTTTTACGTATAATAACGAAGAGTATTTTTCCAAGGTAAATGCTTTGCTGGAATCCAGTGTGAATGTTTATGACTATCTTACAGGATGGCAAAATATTGAGTACTTTTTCCGGACTACTGAAACTCGATTCCGAGAACGAGAAAATAAAAACGTATATTTCCTTGTTCGAATTGGAGGAGGCTATCCATGAAGCTGTAGGGACTTATTCTCGAGGAATGCGACAAAAGCTGGCTTTATTGATTGCCCTAATGTCCTCTCCGAAGCTCTTGCTCCTAGATGAGCCTACTTTGGGGCTGGATATACAGAGTAAGTTATCCGTTATCCAGATATTGAATACCATTATAAAAACAGAGAAAATTGCAGTATTACTCACGTCTCATCAAATGGATGTGGTACAAAAAGCTTCAAAGTAGAATACTGATTTTTAAAGGATGGAGTCGTACATGAATTCGATAAAACGGATTACGAAGACAAGGATTTATATATGGTTTCCTTTATAAAGGATAATGTGCCGGAATGTGACACGGTTCGGGGAAGCTTTCAGGATATATATCAAAAGCTATTATAAAAAAATATGAAATTCTGGAAATAAGAAAAAAAGGAAAGAGACTTGGAAGAAATATTGCTGGAGGTTTTCCATGAAACTGATTAAGGCTGAATTCAAAAAGTCTGATAGAGGCGGCCAGCTATTATCCGGATTATATTGTGGGCATATTAACAGATATTTTGTTACTCGTAATAGTTATGCATACGGAGGGGGAACAAGAGGAAAAGCTCTTTGCTTATGTTTTATGGATTTTGGTAAATGGTGTTTTATCGGAAGCGTCTTTATGTATATCCACGGAAAAGCAGATGGGAACTTTGCAAAACCTGATGATTAAACCCTATTCCATTATGCAAATTATTAGCGTAAAAACCTTGGTTTGGTTTTTGCTAAATAGTGTTAAAGCTTGTACTTGCATAGGAATAGCCTCTTTATTTATAAAACTTACCTTTCGATTTGAATACTTTTATATTGTTATGCTGGTGTGCTTTGGCTGTATGGGGATATCCTATATACTGTCTGCCTTAACCCTCATTTTTACGAAAATGGCCTCTTTTGTCAGCATTGTAGGCTATCTGTTTTTATTTCTTTCCGGCAGTATCCTTTCTTTACCGGGATATCTGAACTATACCAATCCGCTATCGGCAGGTTCCCATTTTTATGCTCTCTGGATTCGTAAAACAGCAGGTGTTAAAGATTTTTTCATGTTACTGATTCTATGTGCAGTATATTTCTTTGTAGGAAAAGAAATTTTTGCCTTTGTTTTTCGAAGAAGTAAACAGTTTAAATGGACCTATTAAGACTATAATGAAGTGTTGGCAAATAGATAAGTTCCTACCCCGCATTGACAGAAAACTGTAGGATAGGTAAAATAAGAGAGTTCCATTGTTCCCTTAGTTAAATGGATATAACAAGCGCCTCCTAAGCACTAGTTGTGGGTTCGATTCCCGCAGGGAACATTCGTTCTTGCAGCAATGAGTAGAATGATTCGTTGCTGCAATTTTTATTTATAACGAGTATCGTGCGTAAAGCGTGCGATATCTCGTTTTTAGAATGGATTGTGAAGGCCTGAAGACGATAGGGCAGTTATGATATGTTTTCATAAGATAGATGCTCAAAACATTTGGAAAGAAGGCGTAAAGTGCAGCACAAGAATATAAAAGAAAGAATGCGAAGAGCTCTGGGCTAAAAATAAATATTATGTGCTGAGCAAATCGCATAAGGTATATCTCAATATCAGAGAGTATTTGAAGGAAAAGGAAGTAGATATTGCATATCTACAGGAAAAAATACAAAGTGCAAAGGATATAGAAGAGAGTAAAAAAGATTTTCATAATGCCATTCTACATGTATGGGGATATTTCAAAAAAAGAAGCAAGTGAAAGGGAAAAAAACAAGGATTATTCGCTATTTTAGAGGAATATAGGGAAGGGAAAAAGAATCAGGAATCTGTGATTCAATATCTTAACGCTTTACTAAAGAGATACCCCAATGAATATTTACAAGAATCCACTTTCTTAACAGGAGAACAAGATGAGATTATGGCATGAACAAATGATAAGTATTTTGCCTAAAAATCAGCTGCTTGGACAACACAGAGAATGCTGCGCCCTTAGAGGAAACGGGTGGAATAAGAAGCATAAAACGGTAGATTATGTATTTTCCTATTCTCCTATCACTTATTTATGTATCATTCCTTAGTTATGGATGAAATAGAAAAAAGAGGGTATAGGGTGTCTATAGAGTGGAGAGACAAGAATTATAGAGGAAAGACAGCGGAAAATTATGATAATCTCGAAGAAAAAAGGATAGAACGCCCAATTTACAAAGAGCATAATGCGGAATATTTGCTCGAGTGTATAGAAAACCTACGAAATAAGGGTATAAAATTAGAACTGTAAAGGAGGATTACTATGTTAGAAGTAGGAACAAAGGCACCGGATTTTACATTGCCGGATCAAAACGGGAACATGCACTCTCTGTCTGAGTACAGAGGAAAGAAGGTCATTTTATATTTTTATCCAAAGGACAATACTCCGGGATGTACGAAGCAGGCCTGCGGCTTTGCCGAGCGATATCCTAAGTTTACGGACAAGGGGGCTGTGGTTCTCGGAATCAGTAAGGACAGCGTGGCATCGCATAAGAAGTTTGAAGAGAAATACGGACTGCCCTTTACGATTCTTTCCGATCCGGAGCTTGTGGCAATTCAGGCCTATGATGTATGGCAGGAGAAAAAGAACTACGGTAAGACCTATATGGGTGTGGTTCGTACCACATATTTGATTGATGAAGAGGGAAAGATTGCCAAAGCTTTTGACAAGGTAAAGGCGGCGGATAACCCGGAGCAGATGCTGGGAGAATTGGGATAGTAAGCAAAAGGGGTGTAAAAATCAAAATAATTATTTTGATTTTTGCAGCTCTTTTTGTTTTGCCTTTCAAAGGAAATCCCTAATGTTTACCAGTTGCAAGTTTCCACATGTTTTTTGCTACGTTTTTTAACTATGATTTCTGAAATTTCCGTATTATCGGCATTTGTCTTAATAAGAATCCAATCATCAAAATACTTGTAGACATAGGGATATCTTTCAAATAGTTTGTAGCTTGAGGGCAGTCCGTCTTCGCTGATTTCCCCAGGATTGTTTCCGCTCCATCCATATTGCACATGTCCATTTATAAGTCTTCTGGCAATAATACTGGTGTCTCCCATTGCTTCTTCCTCCTTTCAAACTTATTAGTAAAATTACTGAATGTATCGCAAAATATTACATTACTGCACTGCTCTATAGCGAGTGGTAAGGCTACCCCCCAGCTTTATAATCTGCCCCCGATCTACCATGGTTTTTAGAATGCGGCCTGCAGTAGACTGGCTGACTTCCAATAGCTCTTGCACTTCCTTTCTGGTGATCTCTTTTTGTCTGGAAAAGACTTGCAGGATTTGCTCCTCAGCGGAGGGCAGGGTAGAAGAGGATGCGACAGAATAAGGAGCTACAGAATAGATGACACTATCCTCTTTTACGAGTTGTCCGGCATTGGTATTGGGAAGGACGATTTTAAAGGCATTATTGCTACAGATAATGGAGGGTTGTTTTCCTTTTCCAAAGTAGCTGTCCATAATTTTTTATGCCGGTTCCATAGGCTTCTATTAATTGCAAACGATAGAAAATATTGGCAAGATGGGGATTTCGGCAAACGGAAATCCCTAATTTGATATCCGCAAGCTCCAATCCTGTGGGTAGACCGCCAAGAGTGACAAACTCCATATGATCCGGATAAATACTGATAAGGGTAGCGGCATGGAAGGCGTAGTCTCGGTGTATCAAGGAATTGAGCAGTGCCTCCCGGACGGCCACTTCCGGATAGTCCCGATTATCAATCCGCAGTAATTTATCAAAGCTTGCATGTACTTGGTTATGAAGGTCGATATAGTCGTATACATCATGAAGCTGTTGCATAAGGGAACCGGAAAACTCTCTACGATCTTTAAAGACAGTTTCCGTACCGCTCTCAAAAACGGCAACTTTAATAGAGTAGGGACATTGATCGGAAAGTAATAGGGCAAGATTTGTATAAAGCTTGTCGGCGGACTGCATGTGGAGTGTTTGCATTTGCGCCTCTGCAAAAGAAATCTTGCGCGTTTTAAACTCCTGCTTTAGGCCATCAAAGCTTAAGGCTTGATTTAGGGAACGCATCTCTTCGAAACTGTCACCATCTGTTTCCTTAATCATTTGCCGGATGGCAGTATCGCTTGCAGGAACGGAAGAATATCCCTGCCTTACATAGACTCCTTCAGGCCGTAGTCCTTTTTTTGCTAGATAGTATGGACGGTTGGTCCCTCTTTGGACATGGACTGCGATAACGGATTTTCCCTCCAGTTCCACTGTCTCATAGTGGATGAACATGGTGACATCCGGTTTAACACTGTCTCTAACCATGTTGGAGATTTGTAACGCGGAGTCATCTGCATTTTCTACGCCAATGATTTCTCCTTGATCTGTTATACCAACATAGATAGTCCCCCCGTTATAGTTGGCAAAAGCAATAATTTCTTTTTTGATATCATCTTGTACGATTGATTTTAGTTCGACAGTTTCTGATTCTTGAAACTTCATTTCATCACCTACCGCTTTCTCTCGATACTCTAATTTATATTTCAATTCATTCTATTTAATTTACTTTGCTCTTTCTGCTCGCTCTAGTTTCTAATTTCTCTGCTATTACTAATCATTCTAATCATTCTAATCATATTTGTCAAGAAGGGTGATTAGAATATTCTATTTCGTGTCGTTCCTATCGCAACCTTGTTTCACACAAGGGAAATAACCGCAGGCTATTAGGGGGGAGCGGGAAGCTTTTGTGTATCCGGAGAGGATAAAGGAGCTAATCCTTAGGTAATCTGTCTCAATTCATTTAAGAAAAAAATCTATAGTAAAAATCAGGTAAGACTGCGAAAAAGTGGTGTAGAATATTTTTCTAAAAAGAAATTACTATTGAAATAATATCTGGCTTGCAATGGTAAGGAAGAGAAGATAGGAGGAAAAATCATGTTAGAAGTAGGAACAAAGACACCGGATTTTTGGAGAACGGAGCTGATATGCGAATCATTCTTTTCTCCTGCAAAAAAAGATGCGATATGATGAAAATGGGCCGGCTTACCGGGATTTGCCCGTTTTTCTTTCCGATGCCGAGAAAATCAAGGCGAGTCTGAAAGAAAAATCCTTTTCGGAACTAAAGGCGCTTTGGGCCTGCAATGACAAGATTGCCGAGCAAAATATAGAGCGCCTTTCGTCGATGGATTTAAGAGAAAAAACTCGCACCGGCGATTCTTTCCTATGACGGAATTGCCTATCAATACATGGCTCCGACCGTCTTCGAGACGGAGATGCTCTGCTATGTGCAGGAACACCTTCGGATTCTTTCCGGCTTCTACGGGATTCTAAAGCCAATGGACGGGGTAACAGCTTACCGCCTGGAGATGCAGGCGAAGCTCGGTCTGGACGGCACGAAAAATCTCTATGACTACTGGGGAGACAGACTGTACAGGGAGCTAAGGGACAGTAGCGGAATCATTGTGAATCTCGCCTCAAAGGAATATTCGAAATGTATTGAGAAATATTTGTGTCCTGAGGACCGCTACATTACCTGCAATTTTTATGAAGAAGTGCAGGGGAAGCCGGTACAAAAGGGAGTGTACTGTAAGATGGCTCGCGGAGAAATGGTCCGTTTTATGGCGGAAAACCGGATTGAGGAGCCGGAGGGAATCAAGCAGTTCTCCGTCATGGGATACCATTTTTCCGAGGAGCTATCTTCCGAGAAGGAGTATGTTTATGTGAGGAAGCAGGAGTGAGCACAAGCTGATTTGCCTTCTGTTTAGGTATAAAAATAGATGCTGCAATAAACAGGTCCGCTTTCAAAGGGAAATCCAACGAGATACCGCACGCTTTGCGAGCGATACTCGTTATGAATTAAAGCTAAAGCTAGCTAAAAGGAGTTAAACATCATGTACGAAAAAAAGAGATTACCGCTTTACAGAAAAATCATTGACGAAAGTGAAAAAAATCGTATTTTTTTGGAGGAGCGGGTGTTTCCACGGAGAGCGGGATTCCTGACTTTCGGAGTGAGGATGGCCTCTATCATGAAAAATACAGTTACC
>BNJT01003314.1_pt1 | contig 37522 bp, 62 predicted proteins | sample 8540491 | NCBI WGS metagenome assembly BNJT01 (sample SAMD00202455, study PRJDB9452) | human saliva metagenome | host: Homo sapiens | reverse complement strand
TTCTTTTTGCTTCTAATTCATCATTAGGCAAGCTGCGGTACATTTTTCCTTCACCAGTCAGCAAACCAAGTGATACTAATCCCTAGTGCTTCATAAATTTTAATTAACCCATCAACATTAGGATCACGCCCTTCATTTAAGTAATTCATCGCTGAACGATATGAGATCCCTGTTACGTTGGAAAACTCAGTAACAGTCATATTTTTAGCATCTAAGACCTGTTTTTAAACGTTCTGATATGCACACTATTTCACATTCCTATTGAAAAAGTAAATGATTGTGATATTTTATGCACAACCAATATGAATAATGTTTCATATTTTAGTTTAATCAAGGTGTGATCTCAATACTATGACCCAACATTTCTTCTTTCTAGCATAAGCTCGCACGCTTTCTTCTTACGAGATTGCACAACTCTCGGAAGAAGAAGCGTATGATTTCTTTTTGTGAATTAAGATGGAAAAGAGTTCATCACTTGTCCTAAATGTAGGGGTGCAACACAAGCCTTATTATATTTCTATGTGGGGTAGTGTTCAATGCGCGAGAAATAAAAATTTGAGCGCATGCAGGGAGTCTAGGAAATACAAGGCTCTCCGCATGTTGGTGAACTATGCATCTATGGGCAAAAATAGTAAAAAGTGAGCGAAATAGCACTATGCATAGGATTGAGCAGGGGGTTTAAATGGTTTTAAAAAGAGTTTAAAAATTTTTAAATTAGGCTGTGCCCAATATGAACCACTCTTCCGATTACTTCTAAATCTAACGATTCGTCAAAGCGTTAAATCAACGGGGTCATAGAATGTTTTTGTTATCGCTAATGAGGCGAATGCCGTTTCAATTCCCTTGCACTCGTTTCACTAATGTCTGATCACCATGCCTAATGATATGCAGATATTGCCATCTTTCGGTTTCTTTTCACTTAAATCAATCAATAATGCATCGCCATCACTAATGGTTGCGGTACATTGAATCACCTTCAGCTTGAAAGAATGTTAGGTGGTTAATATGAAACCCGCGTGGCGTAGCCATCGCCTGCTTAACCAATGTAATCTGATGGTTCATACACTTCTAAATTAAATGAGCCGATTTCATGCGGAGGCATAAACCTCATAATAAGGGATTAACTCCAGTTCATCTTCTTCTAGTATGGCTGGTGCCTGTTGATTTTGCTGGCTGAGGCTTAGTTGATAAAAGCCCTAGCGCTTTTTGTGCTAGCTTCTGGGAATGAGCTTACGTGGTATTCATTTCACCGCCTTCACACCTATAGCATCCTTTTTCCCCAATGTTCCTTCAGGACTTTTCTTGTAATGTTTAGTTTGCCTGCTTTGGCAAATCCGCAATGCTAGATTTTCTAATTCTTTCTGCTGAAAACCAAACTTTCTTCAGATGATTTCATAAAAACACCTCTTTCTTAATCATTTAGTGATTTCAGAAAAATAAATAGATTAAACTCGTTATAAATCAAATACTTAATCTCTTAGCGAAAGAAGATTTATCAAAAATTTTATCAAATCATCTATTGATTTAGAAAAGAATCATATTATAGTTTGCTCATAGTTCAATGAGTACGCCAAAGCGTAGCAAATCAATTAACGAGGAAAGGATCGCACAAAATGAATAAAAGAAAAAGAGTTCAAGATATGCATAGAGCTGATATTCGTGCTGAATTGATGCAAAAAAGGAATAACTTTTTCACATTAGGGAATCGAAAAATGGTTTGTCAAGAACTCAGTGCAGAATGCATTAGATAAACCTTACCGAAATGGGGAGAGAGATTATCTGCAAAAGCCTTAGGGAAAACCCCCCAGAAATTTGGCCGAGTCGATATCCTGAAATGGAATAGAGAGAAACCATAATGAAAGAGTGGTTTAGCGCATAAAGAGCTAGCTGGGATAGGCGGATTATCAAAATATCCAACAAATGTGACTAGGTTAGCTAAAAGAAAAATGGCAAAAACTCGCCAAATGCAAGGAATAAAGGTGGTGGGTTTGAATATCACCTCCTTAGCTTACCGATAGATACCCCAAAACGAACTCCGCACACGCTTTGCCGTATCAGTAGTGGAGCAAAAGCCGAGAAACTGCCGGTAGTTAAAAGCCGAGGTCGATTTGGCAAACCTAACCAACAAACAGCGCGCAGTGGCAGATGCCAGAATGGTGCTGATTAGTAAGGTACCTAGAGCTAGAAGATAGTGGTATGAGTCGGATACAAGCGGTCAGATATGTCGGCTTTGCATGGCGAACTACCACCAGAAATGGCAGAACGCGTTGCAATGGCAAATGCGAAGAAGAATGAAAAGCGGACGATTGGCGAACGGACGTTAAATCAATGGGTGATTGATTATTGTAAGGCTGACAAATGCCGAGCAGCGATTAAAAAGCCAGCGCCCCACGGGTGCGACAACCAGTGGAAATTACGGAGCTTAACTGGCTACCTGAGTTTTTAGCGGTGTATCGCAATACCAATGGTTTGAATGTCAGTGAAGCTTACGAAGAATTTGTGTGGCGTTGGCAGACGGCTTTTTGCAGACCAACCGTTATGGTTGGAGATGATGCCGAGTATCCACCAAGTGCGACGAGTGATGAGCAAGTTTAGCCAGTTATTTAAGGCGATTGGTCGTAAAACAGGCGCGGAACTCCGAGCATTGAATACGTATGTGAAACGTGATTGGTCTGTGCTTAAAAGCAAATGATGTGTGGGTGGGCGATGGCCACTCAGTGAAATGAAAGTGGCTCACCCTGACCACGGCAGACCGTTTATTCCCTGAACTTACGATGGTCATGGACGCGGCAAGTCGATTTATCGTGGGTTGGTCGGTTTCTCTCGCTGAGAACTGTATCGCGGTAGCTGATGCGATTCGCTACGGGGTCGAAAGACATGGTATTCCCGCCGTTTACTATTCTGATAACGGTGGCGGGGAAAAAGAACTGGACGCTAGATGCGGATATTACAGGGGATTTTGCCAAGATTGGGGATTAACCACCAAACAGGTATCCCCGGCAACCCGCAAGGGCGAGGGCATTATTGAGCGAGGTGAACCAAACCATTGCGCTACGAATTGCCAGACAGTTTGCCATTTACCACGGCAAGGGGGCAGACCGTGAAACGGTTCGCCAAGTATCCACCGGTGTGGTTAGTTTAGAAAAAGCCTTGCGACAAGGCAAAAACAGAACTAACTGATAAGCAAAACCGAGCAAAAGGCAAATTGCCGAGCTGGAAGCAGTTTATTGATGCCGTTGAAGCTGGGATTGATTGGTATAACAACGAGCATGTGCACCGTGAAATCGGGACAACGCCCTGCTAAAAACGCGCACAGTTGTTGCAAGATGTTGAGGTGTTAAACATTACCCCGATTGAAGCCAGAGATATGTTTAGACCGCAAGTCATTCGTGTAGCACAGCGTGGTTGGTTATCAGTGTTTAACAATGATTACTTTAACCAGAAACTGATTGAGGTGGATGGGGAGAAAGTGACAGTGAGTTTTGATATTCACAACGCAGAAAGTGTGATCGTTCGTCACTTAGACGGCAGATTCATCTGTGAAGCCCAATTTGATGGCAATAAGCGTGCAGCATTCCCAGAAGCGTTTATGGATAAAAGCTCGCAAAGAGCGTGCAAAACCGCCGAATGAAGCTCAAACAAGAGCAGGTTGATGAGATTCAGGCAGAGTTAAAACCCAGTCAGAACGATTGAACACACGGCAACGTTTAGCTTTGTGGTGAGCGATAAAAGCAAAAACAGAGCAAAGACAACTAAATTACGCCTTTACTCAAGCAGATAAAGACGAGATGGATAGGGAGTTAATCGCTAATGCTAGTTTTGAATAAATCACTGATTTCAGCGATGAGCTGTACTACTGTTGTTCACTAACATTACCGTAATACTTAGTTGTGTTTTCATCTAAGAATTTAATAGCAGCATCTTTATCTAGAATTTCTTTTTCGATAAGGGGTTTTTACAGCAAAAGATAGAACATCTAGTGAAAGTGCTTTTTGGGCAATTAGTGAATCAATCTTGGCATAGATTTTTCTAATTCATTCTTTGACATAACAAACCTCAAATTTAAACCAACATTTTAACGAGGTTAAAAATGAAAAACCAACAATTAAAAGACTTTTATGGAAGCCCGTAGGGCTACAGCAAAAAGCAAACCGCACAGATGTTGATATCTCAGTCCCAACATTAGCCTTTATTTGAAAGGATCTTACTCCAGGCAATGTGCAACAAATTGATGAAAAAGGGTGGAAGCCTTAATTGCTCGCCATAAGGAAAAAGTAACAGAGGCGAAATATAGCACGGACTTTGTGCAACCTTACCGCTCGCCGTGGAATGGACGTTATCAAATATGCTCACGTGGAGGCGAATTAAATGTGATTTACAGTGCAGCTGGTTTAGGTAAAAACCCAAATGCTGAAACAGTATGCAAAAGAAAATAGCGTTGCAGTGTTGATTGAGGTTGATCCAAGTTGTGTGCAAAAACCTTGCTTAAACGCATTGCTAAAGTGATTGGCACTACCGATACAGGCACAAATGACACGTTGTTGGAAGCAATTACGGCGAAACAAAAGGCTCTGAACGCGTTTTATTGGTGGATGAAGCAGAACTTTTATCTACTCGGTCATTGGAATTTATCCGCCGAATCCACGACTTGACGGGGGTCGGTGTGGTGCTGCAGGTATGCCTCAGCTTACTCATTAGCAAAAAGGCAAAAACAATGAATTAGCGCAGTTATATAGCCGAGTAAGCTTTTGCATTAGACCTTGGCAACCAATTACCGGAAGGCGATTTAGCGTTATTGGCTGAAAAAGCATTAGGGACTGCGTGAATATAACAAGACGTTAATTAAAAGCAGCAAAAGGTAATGCACGCCGACTCAGTAAGTTGATGCGAGGGCGTGGTTCGGACAGCGGAAATCAACGATGCAGGAGATCAACGCTGAGATGATTGAACAATATGCAGGCATGCTTATCCACTAGGAGGGATTATGGCAAGACGACAAATTTATGCTGCGTACGCTGGCGATAAATACGTAATGGACGGCACGGCATTGGAACTCGCACTAGCATTAGGACTGGCAGTAAGTTCGGTTCGGAAGTAGCGACCCCCAGTTATCAGGAACAAAAACGTGGCTTGCAAATTGTGAAATTGGGACGCGCAGAAATAGGGATAGAAATGAAGAAGGTGTTTGAGTGAAATCGGCGGGTTGTTATATGAGCCGAAATAATAAAAGGCGTTTATGAGGCCATTGTAGGGCTAGAGTTAGCCGCTTTAAAGGTGCGAAGAGCTTGAGCTTGAAGTGCTAAAAGTGGATTGGGGCGAAGGCTATAAGCCACGCCTAGTATTACAAAGTAATACGAAAACACAGCACTGTATTGCAAAAAGGTAAAAGCCATGCATTACGGCTTTATTAGTAAAGGTGGAAAGAGATTTGATTTATATCAAATGCAGGTGCGCGCGTGAAATGCGTGTGGGAAGCCGAGCGAGAGTCAGTTAACCCTCCCATGCGCAAACATTAAGGAGAATTATGGCAACGAGAGTAAAACAGTCAGCGAAATTGCGCTTTGTAAGCGTGGAGCAAGTGCAAAAGCGCAATTAAAGTGAGGTGATTTAAGTCGAGAGCATACTCGCTTAACCACGGAGATGAACGACAGATTGGAGCAACGAGTGAGCAATACGCACCTCAGTTGAAAAAGTCTTGAGAAAGAGATTGAGCCATTGCAAAGGCAGTACAGGAATACTGTGAGGGCAAACCGTGATGAGCTGACCGAATTTGGGAAAACCAAAACAGCGAATTTTTGTAACAGGCGAAGTGCAATGGCGGCAACGTCCACTATCGGTGGCAATTCAGGACGGAAGCAGTGATGGAATTCTTTGCAACGTATGGGTTCGACCGCTTTATTCGCACCAAGCAAGAAATCAACAAAGAAGCGTTGCTCAATGAGCCGAAGTGGCAAAAGGTATCGCAGGCATCACGATTAAAACAGGAGTGGAAGATTTTGTGAGATTAAACCGTTTGAACAGGAGGTGAGATGATGGACGATTTACAAGATGTAAAGCAGATTAAGAGAAGCATATCAGTTTTATCAAAAGCAAAACAAGATGCAGATTCGATGGCTTGCAGTTGTTTAAATGATGCGTATGAATGGCTCTTCAGTGAATTGAAGGCACTGTTTGATGAGGAGGAAGAATAGTGAAACTAAAACAGAAACTTAACGTTTCCAAACGTATGTTTATTGCTTCTTGGAATTTGTAGCACGTTAGGTTTAGCACTGGTTTGGTTTATTCCATTTGTTGGTCAAAGCCTTAATTTGGAATTCCCTCGTTTTCTATGCTGGTGGTTTTATTTCGAGGTTCGTGGCTTAAAAAGATTGGGGCAGAACACAATCTTGAGCAATTAGTAAGAATGGCTGAAGTTTCCGCAGCAGCAGCTCACAAAATTCAGCAGCATGGTGGCAAAAGTGATAATGAATGGTAAGGAGATGTAATGAGGTGCCTCCGTAATTTTGCTTCAATCGTTTGCCAGTACTATCGCTTATCGTGCTGTGTTGTAGAAGCAAGATTAAAGCCTATTTAAAAGCCCTTTAAATCTCCTAACCCCTCTTTACAAAAAGGGGGACGGACTAAAGGGGCTTTCATGTAAGTTTTAATAACAGGAGAACCTATGGAAAACTAAACATAAAAAGGACGTAGTATCGCTAATTTTAATCGCTACCCTTACTACGCAGATAAGGCTGTTAAAAGAGGAGTGTGCTGGAGAATATGAAGAGGCAGCTACTCATTGGGAATTAGCTGCACTATCAGCAAATAGGACAAAAGAATGGGCAATCCGCCGACCGATCTTTGCCAACATGCATCAAAAGACCATTTGAGGGGAATAATGATGACTGAAACCCGTAAAACGAGCTAGAAGACCAGCTAAACCAAATGATAGTGATGCTGAAAGAAGCTCGAAATCACTATTTAAAGGGCAATATATGCACGCTGCGATTTTTGTGGGGAATGTATCGGATCAATTGCCCTCGATGCGAATGATGTTGGCGAGAGGTAGGAATGAAAAAGGTTTAAATATGAATGGATTGTCCTCGAAGAAGTAGAAGATGAAGAACCAACAAAGGAAGAAATACAAAAGGTGATAACAGAAAGCGGTTGGAAGAGCTTTTATTGCAAAGAACAGTGTTTCTTTTCTTGAATATATTGCAAAAGAAATTTTTGTGAGAATTTTTATCAATGGGATAATAGCAATGAGAGGCGATTATGTTTTATTGTAGTAAAGAAGATGGTGCAAAAACTACTCAGCATTTCGAGTTGCGTTAGCTTATATGGTAGACCCTGATGTTGATGATATTTATTTTGAGGAGGACGAATGAAACTATGCCGTTGCCCAATTTGCCATTCGGACTTTGCACCTGAAGCGTTAGTGGAAGATGATGCCGGACGAGAATTGTTGCGAGCGATTACGGAATTAACTGCAGGCTGTAGTCGTCCTATGGTGGCATATTTGGGACTATTTAAGCCCGCAAAAAGCACGTTAGCGAATAGCAGAGCATTGAGAATCTTGCAAAGTTTGCTAGAAATTTTACCCTTGTTCGACATGTACTGGCAAAGGCTTTAAGCGATACGGTGGGAACGAGTACGGCGCAATCGACAGTGAAACAGGGAGATGTGAGCCATTATCTAACCACAATTATTTAGAAGAAAGTCTATGAGAGCGTGAAACCGCAATTCGCGGTGGTACAAAATGAAGGGGGACGTAAAGAAAAAAGCCAAGAGAGCATGGAAGCGCTGGAAAAACATGGTGCGATCCAATATATTGAACGTATACGGGCACTGGGGCGAGTTAGAAGCGGTGAAAAATACCGAAAGCTATCAGATTTGGTTGGCATATCAGGAGGAAAAAGAGCCCATGCAACCACAAACTAGAAAGCAGATGATTCAGAAAATCCATATTGGAAAAGGCTGAATTGAAAAATGGATAGGGAATGCTACACGCGCTTTTTGTTAGAAACCGTGGATAAAACACAGTTGCAGTGTGATGACAGACAGTGAGTTGATGCAGGTGTTGCAAGCAATGAAGGCAAAGGGCTGATAGTGAAAAGCCGAAAAACATGGGTAAAGCGCTCCTGATTTGGAGGAAGTGCTGAGACGCAATGCGGCGACGCAAGCGCTACATGCCAAAATCGAAGCATTTTAAGCGAGAACATAAGCAGGGTTGTGCTCATGCCATTTGGCAGCCTTTGGAATTGACCGCTTGCAATGGTGCACAGAAGAACAGTTGCGCAAGATTGTGCAAATGTTGGCTGTGATGGCGAAGCGGCACTGGGCAGAGGGTTTAGTATCAGAAATATAAAGTGGAATCATATAAGGACAGCCTACTTGAGTAGGCTTTTCTCAAAAATTTTTCATCTTTTTAATCTTGGAGGCTTCGATATGTTCGGATGGTTATGGAATAGACTGATTAAAAATCATAGTACTCAAACTTATTGAGAATGAAAAAGAAAACCATGTACAAAACGCAGATCCTGCTATTACAAGTTCAGACTATATTGATTCTAATCATAATTACGACTTAGAGCTTACTGAGGTTTTGATAAGTCTATTAAAGTAAAGTTTTGAGGCATTTTTACCAAAACTATACTGAAAAACTATAAACGGTCTGATGTTAGGAGAGCTGGGCGTGTGAAATTGTTTTTAATTCTATTGTTGAGCACTTGAACTATCGGGTGAAGCAGAGATTAGGCTTCGTAAAGCGTTGGTTGAGTCAGAGAGTATTGATTACCAAGAATTAGCTGGCTATCTTTTTATTACAAGATTTTGGATGGGAAGACTTTGACGAAATAGAGAAAATCTGTGAAGAGAGCGGAATATATCCTTACTCCGTTTTCTAACTCAAAAACCGACTATCCCAGATAACATAGAAAGCGCATTGCTTTTTGTTGGGTAGCACAATTACGAACCATGTTGAAAAATAAAATAGGTGGAAAAATTCCAACCAAAAGATGACGTATATCCTTTATTTGATTTCAGCATTTGGATTGTCTGATACTGAAAGAAATATTAGAAGAACGACTGGAAGAAGTATTAGAACAATTTGAAGGGCGTATAAGAAATGATACATATTAGCCAGTTGGTTTAATCATACAGTAGAAAACTTGTGTGATTATTATACAAATCGTATTGTGATGAGGTGGATACAATCAAATTACACATACCAGAATATACAGAAACGAATGATGATTTTTAAAATGTTGGAATATCTTGATATTACTTGGTTTGATAAGGATAAGAAGCTTTCTGCTCTTCCACCATTTTATGTAGGGATTTAACAAGGCTTGATTATGGTTATTCTAATAGCATATCCATTCTCATGTCGGATGATGAAAAGTCTATTAGACCGCTTTTAAGCGGGTCTATGCAAAGATTTGCAATGAAAAACATTCACAAATTTCAAAAATCGTCTGATATATTCCATGAAAATTTAGATCAGATAGGTGGTTAGTTTTATGTGTGAGTTTTGAAGAGGTTGAAGTCTAGTTTGCCTGATGACAGTGAAAGAAATTGTCGAGTGTGATTGGGTTACCCGCAACTGTAACATTAGTGAAAAGTTATGGTGGCAGCAGGGTTTTACTTAACACGGAACGGGTTAGATTATGAGCGTGTTGTGTCGGCTGTCGGTGAGGATTTGGCAAAGAAGTTGACCGAGTATTATCAAGCTGCTTATTTTTATTTTTGCCAAAATGCGATGTGGCGTTGCGAGTATTGCGAAATCGGGCGTTTAATACGGACTTTTGGCATTAACAGAATCAGGTAAAAGTGGTCGTGCTGCTATTGATTGCTTTGTCAGATATAAACCATCGAGATCGGCACGGCTGGGAGATTGTCTATTCTTTTCGTCGTACGCCTGCGCATAAAGCAGGCGATGTTGTTTTAGCTTCTCTAAAATCTCCCTAACCCTCTTTTGCAAAACGAGGGAATCTGGCTATCTCTGTTGAAGCGCATCTTTTATAAAATCACTTTCTCTTTATTCAAAATAGCCTCCAGTTGTTTTAACTGAGGCTATGCAACAAACTTTTTACTTTCGCAGATTTTTGACCGTGTAATCGGGCACGAAGGGGATATGTGCATGACCCGCGAGATGCCGGTGGGGGAAACCATTTGGGAATCACCAAGCGAACTGCGCGCGAAAATGGTTATCAGGGTGAGATGAGAGCAGATGAAACGTGCGCAAGCCTTTGAGATTTATAAGCAGGCGTTTTGGCAACGTTATCAGTGTGAGCGATTGCCGTCTGCTTTGGCATTTCAGTTTTTTGATGCGTGCGTCAACGATGGCGCGGGGAATGCAGCACGAATGCTGCAGCGCGCAGTGAGGTGTGTTAGATGATGGCGTGATGATTGGCAAGCTCACCTTGCAAGCCGTGGAAAATCAGGCGCTTAACGATACCTTGATGCGTTTTGTAGCAGAGCGTTTGAAATTTATACCCGTTTAGCCAATTTTTAATGCTTTTTGGCAGGGCTGGGTTAACCGTATGGCAGGGAATTTAGTGTATGCCGCACAAGATAATGGGGAGTAAAAGTGAGACAGTTTTTATTTGATCTTTTAACCAATTCTGATGGTCGTGCTAGCACTACGGGCTTTATCCAGTTTATGAGTTGGCTGGTGTTAACGGCGATTTTAATCCATGCCTATTGGGTAGATAAGCATTTATTTCTGATTGGTGGTTTTGCTTATGCGGGGATTTGTGTGATTGGGTAGTCCTGCAGCAAAGGCTAGTGATCGGCATTAAAACGCCGTGAGGAGGAGAGACTATGAGCGTCCTTAATCTCTTTGTGTTATGCTTTAGCAGTTTTAGGTGAGTGGTGGCTGCATACAAGATTCGCATAAAGCACGCCAAGAAAATGACCGCTTGCTTAAAAGCAAAAGCAGGCATTAGAAGAAAAACTCGCAAGCAAGCGGTAGAAATTCGTCATGCAGAGGTTCAACATGCGAAAACTCCGAAGAAATGAAGAAAACACTCGCCGTGTTGGCGCTAGCCGCGTTGATGAGCAGTTGCACCAACACGGTTGGTTCCGAGACGGTGACAATTACGAGGTGCAGTGCGTTCGGGATGATTTATCCAAGCCGTGCGGACACAGCGGAAACGAAGCGTCAGATTCTAGCTCACAATCTGACTTATAAAGAGGTGTGATGAAGATGATTACTCAAAACGCCTTAGAAGTTGGTGGTTTTTGACGTCAGTTTTCGCAAGCGAAACTGAACATGCACGCCGAGGTTTTTAAAAACGGCAATTAAACAGGGAAAGCTGATGATTGATGAAAAACCGTTTAGATGTTGGTGTCGTTTAGCTGCTCCGTTAGTTGGTTTTTGTATTAAGGTAGATGTTGACCGCATTAGCCGTAATGAGCAAGGCATTAAAGAGCTAGAAAAAGAGCTGGAGACGAAGTATCAGTCGAAAGAACTGGCGCAAAACGGTCAATCAAGGCATTAAAGAAAAACTAGGGAGGTATTAAAAGCAGCTCCACGAAAATAAATAATAAATTAGATAAAAGGTGGATAAATAATGGGTCCCAGAAAAGGGAAAACGCACAGATTCAGAAAAACTTGGATTTGATTTTGGGGCAGTATCTCGAAATCAATGAAAAAGTAGATAAACAAAATGAAGAGATTGAAATTCTTCGTACGCGAAGTACTGAAAAACCCAGCCGCTTGGTTGATGAGATGGCGCGCAAAAATCGTCGTTCAAAGCTAATTGCAGGCAGTATTTGCGGGTTTTAGTTACGATTGGTTTTGAACTGATGCGTGCAAAATTGCAGATGTATGGAGCTTAATGGCACACGATGGTAGAGTGCAAAGGCAGTTAGAGCTACTATGTGTTCGACCGTTTAAGCCTTTGAAAAAGCAGCAGAGCGGGTGTTTCATTCGGCACGGCTCGCCGTTGGAAAAGCTTCAGTCTGAGCAGGCGGGTGATAACTGGGAGCGCGCGATGATGCATGTGATGGCTAGCGGTGGCGTGAAAAATATCGCTCAAGGGTTGCTGGCGGGCTTTTTGCGATTAAGTATCGCATCTAATGACGAGCTAGAAGAGAAATGAGGCAATGGCAACGGCGGATAAGGTTGAAGCCCTTTCTGCCCTTGCAGATTCTTTTGCAAAAATGACCGCGTCTAGCAAAAGTTGTTACCTGAAACCTCTGCGCTTGCCACAGCAATGCGAACGATTGAGATGATGGCAAATCTGGGTCAAAAAGCCGTAAACCACATTTATTAAGGCGACTTTATTGAGCTGTTTGATGAGTTGGAAGTGTTGGTGAAGAAGGAATTTAAGTACCTTTCCTTGAAAAGAAACGGTAAGGGAGATTGTTGCGATGTTGCTTTTACGCACGAGTTGTCTTCCCCACCCTCTTTGCAAAGGGGTTTTATAGTGAGTTTAAACAGGTTTAAAAATGGAAGAGAGCAGACGGTGGTGCGTAAAGCATTATTACTTTGTTGGTCTCAGTGCCTGCATTTTCGCACTAACTGATGTTGCACGGGGTCAATGGTTGAGGGCTGGTTGTTGTTTGGCGGTGTGTGTGTAATGAAAACCAAAAAGACTTGAATTGGAGTTAGAAAACTCCGAACGACATTGCAACGAAACATCGAAGCATTTGAAGGGTGGGATGATAAGCCTGACGCGATTGCAGCACGCCGTCAACAGGTGCTAGATAGCGTGACAGGCTTTGAATTTTTGGCCAGCAGTATTTTTCCCCATTATGTGCGTCTCACGCATAAATCACAGTTGCACGAATACCTGTTTAAAAATTTACCTGAATCGGTGGCAATGCCTGATAAGTCGGTGCGACAAGCGATTGCTCGCCGCGTGGTGAGGCAAAAGTCTACCATTTGTACTCAGCTCTTTCCGCTCTGGTGCATGGTTTGCGATTTAAAACGCTACATTCTGATTGCGATGGATACCAAAAGAACAAGCACGCTACGCATGCTTGAGGCGATTAAGGTGGAGATTGAAAGCAACCCGCGTTTAGCAGTCGATTTTCCAGAATTGACTCAAGAGTAAGGTCTGGCGTGCGGGGGCGATTATCACTGCAAAATCAGAAAGTGGAAGCGGTTGGCCGGGGCAGAGAAGTACGTGGCCCGTCGGCACGGGGCTTATCGATCCGATTTAATGGTGCTCGACTGATATGAAACGATGAAAGCGTGCGAACGCCTGAGCAGCGCAACAAACTCCACGATTGGATTTTTAAAGGCGGTGTTAAAAGCTGGGCGTAGCGGGCGAGAAATACGATGTGATTTATGTTGGCACCATTTTACATTATGACAGCGTGTTAAACCGCGTGCTGGAATACCAAAGGCTGGAAGCGGGAGTGCGTTTAAGGCGATTTTGCGAATGCCTGACAATCATGGTGCTGTGGGATGAATGTGGAGAACGTTTATCTCTCGGAAGAGGGGCGATGATGACACGCTTTCCGATTTATTCTATCAGCAACATAAAGCGGAAATGGACAGCGGGCGATTGTTTCTTGGTTGGCCGTCCGATTTTATATTTAATGAAAATCCGTGCTAGTGATGGACACGCCTGCCTTTGACTCCGAATATCAGAATGACCCTGTTTCAGGTGATGATGCGATGCCACTGCGTTGCAATACTGGACGGAAGTGCCTGACAACCCTGATTTATTTTCGGCGCACTCGACCCCTCAATCGAGCGAGAACAAGCCGTGACCCATCAGCGATTTTGTCGGGCGGGTAACCAGAGAGACAGGCAAGCTCTATGTGGTGGAAGCCCAAATTAAAAAGCGTTTTACATCTGATTTATTATTGAAGATGTGATTCGTATGCGAGTCCAATATCAGTGCCACCGTTGGTTTGTGGAAACCGTACAGTTCCAAGAGTTTTTAGCCACAGAGCTGGTAAAACGTTCGCGCAACGGGGCGTGCGGTGCCAGCGACGGCAACCAAGCCAAATAGCGACAAAAATGTTACGAATTGAAAGCCTACAACCGCATATTGCTAACGGCGATTTTATTGCACCGCTCGCAATCCACCCTTGAAAGCCAGTTGACGACACTTTCCCGAAAAGCTGATCACGATGATGGCCCTGATGCGCTAGAAATGTTGTGGCGTAATGCTTTGAGTTCGTCCGCGCCGATGGAATGGTTTCACTCAAAGACGGCTTTTGATGACGAGGCTTTGGTGGTGATGATTTTGATGATTGGGCGGATTTTTCCGGCGGGCGTTGGAGACACTAGATGAAATGAACAAATTACACAATCATTACGTGACTTAGTACAGAAACGTGAGCCATTGCAATCGGCGAAGCTGATGTGATGCGTATGGGGCGGATTTTTAGATGACCACCCCTCCGAAAACTCAGTCCGCAAAAACTGCAAGCGATTTTTGATGATGCAGAGCGAGCAGACATCCGGAACAAGCGCAACTGTTTGATGGATATTGATAGAGCAAGATGCGGCAATTGGCTCAAATCTAGTGACCCGATAAGCGAGCGACATTAACGCTGGACTGGGCAATTAAAGCCCCGCTGAATGCGACTGAAGCGGAAGAAAAATTGACTGCAGAAGTAAAAACAGTTATTTGAGCAAATCAGCTATTTGGGATGACGTTGCTGGTGGATTTAATGGACTGCTTGCTATCAAGGTTTTTCGGCATAACGAAATCGAATGGCATTTTTGAGCAAGGCAAGTGGTTGCCAAAAGCGTTTTTGTGCATCGCACCAGCATCGTGGTTTAGTTGAGACGACAATGATAATTTGTTGTTGATTTCGCCGCTTAATCCGCAAGGTGAGCAGTTGATTAGCCCAGAAATGGATTGTACATAGCCATAAAAACGCTCAATCCATTAGCGCGTAATGGTTTAGGCAGAACGCTCGCGTGGCTTTATATGTTCAACTATTACGCGGTGACCGATTTTGCCGAGTAGAACTACGGCTTCCCGATTCGCATCGGTAAATATGGCGCGGGGGCGACCAAAGAGGAGAAACGCTCTTTATTGCGAGCGTTATCTGATATTGGTCACATGCCGCGGGGATTATGCCAGACTCGATGCAGATTGGGCTGCAATGCCGCTTGCCGTCCATTGCAGGCAATAACCCTTATTTGCAGATGAGCGACTGGGCAAGCAAGCTCAGTGCCAAAAATGATTTTTAGAGCAGACGTTAACGAGCGGCGCAGATGGGTAAAAGCTCAACAGAATGCGTCGGGTAATGTCCACAATGAAGTCCGCCGTGATTTGTGATTAGCGATGCCAAAACAGCTTGAACAAACCCTTACGCAACAGCTGATTTTACCGTTTTTACAAATCAACTTTCCGAATATCAACCAAACCGTATTCCTTATTTTGCCTTCGATTTGAAGGAGATACGAGGATATTAAAACATTCTCGGCTGCATTGCCGAATTTGGTGGCGCATGGATGAGAATTCCGGTAGCGTGGGCACACGAGAAAAACAGGGTATTCCACTTGCTGATAGAGTCGAGAAGAGATTTTAAAAACCGCTTTCAGTGAGGTTAAAGCAGATTTTAAAACCTGTAAAAGAAGCGGGAAATCGACCGCTTTGTCGGCAAAAGTCGAAATTTCTCAGCCCTCCCTCTTATAAAGAGGGGAGCATAGCGGGTTGCCCGTGTGTGTGTGGGCAAGCGAATTGCATTTATCAGGGGCAGATTGCAAATTATGCCGATGATGAACAAGGGGTGTTAGATAAGGCCGCAGATGAAGGCTTTGCTGAGCCTGGTTTTTAATCGTCAGCGAGCCGATGGTTAAAAAGATAGTGGGAGTCGTGATGGCGTGCAGTAGCTATGAAGAAGACAAGCGATAACTGATCTCACTTTATCCTGAATTGTCAGTAGAAGCTCATCAGCACTATTTGGCAAGTGCGTTATTTTTGAGCAGATTTATTAGGGGCAAGTAATGCCGAGCGTGAAATTTAGATTGGGGGATAGCCCTGAGCAAGCGGTCGAATTTTTACGCCAAAAGAAAATGTTGGCCGCAAAGGTATTTACCAAAGACTTACATGTGGTGCGTTGGCCTGATGCTACCACCATTGCACGGCTGACATCTGCTGAGATGACGAAAGATATTTATCAATCGTTAGAAACGGCGATGCGTGAAGGCAAGCCGTTGCACCAGTGGAAAAAGAGCTGGTGGGTGAATTTGAGCGTAAAGGCTGGCTAGCAGGGGCACGATAAGAAAAATCAGCAAGGGCATTGATGGCAAGTTACTTGCTGACCCGAAAACGGGCGAATACTTTGGCACGCCTCGCCAGCTTGAATACGATTTATCGGGTAAATATGCAGGCAGCTTACTCTGCGGCACGTTATCAGCGGTTACGGGATAATGTGGACAATCGCCCTTATTGGCAGTATTCGGCGGTGGGCGATACCCGCACGCGTCCAGCTCACTTGGCGTTGAGCGGTAAAATTTATCGTTATGATGATCCATTTTGGGCGACATTTTACCCGCCGAATGGCTTTAATTGCCGTTGCACCGTGATTGCGTTATCAGACCGTGATTTGGCACGACGTGGGATTGATGAGGTGGGCGATAGTAGTGAATTTTTGGTGGAGGCAACACGCCCAGCGGATAAGTTTGGCAACAAAGAAAAGACCGTTGGTTTTAAACTGGCTGATGGTTCGGTGCGAGTGACGGATAAAGGGTTTGATTACAATGTGGGGAGAATTAACTATAAGCCCAATTTGGATTTTATACCCTGAGAAGTTAGCACATCAATTTGCCAAGATGGAAATGACAGGGGCGGAGTTTAGGTTAGATTATAAACGGCTTGAGCAACAGATTTCAGAAATGAAGACACGCTTTCCCTGAGGGTAAAAAGCTTTCACCTGAACAGATGTTTGCAATGCGCGATAATCTTACTCAGAATTTTAAATTTGCAGCGGGAGTATTGACGCAAGAAAGTAAAACGTTAATGAAATCTAACACAGCAACGGTGTGGCTTTCGGATGATACTTTGATTAAGCAGTTTAATAGCCGTGATGGGCAAGATTTTAGGGTGGAAGAATATGGTGATTTGCCTGATTTAATTTATTCGCCTGAATATCTATTACAAAGGAAAAGATTTCCCTGATAGATATACATTTATCAAAAGATGGGAAAAATTTTGATTGCAAAAGTGCTACCTGATGAAATTTTTTTATTTTGTCTTTTAGAAAGATAAAAATAAAAGAAATTCAGAAGCTATTAGAAAAGGAAAACGCACCTAGGTAGGGGCTCCCCACACCTACACACAGTCCGAGTCTATTTCACCTCTTCGCCCGCGATCTGGGAGATTCATCGCTTTTCTAAGTGCGTATTGAGAATATATACCCGTGTGGCTTAAAAAGCAACAAGGCACTAAAAGATGATTGAAATTGAATTAACCAACTCAGAACAGATTGCACAAGCTTTTTAGAAAAAGCTTGCCAGTGCAGTTAAACGTCGCACGCCACTAATGCGTAATATCGCTGGTACGATGGAATCAGCGGTGTTGCAAAATTTTTGAAGCAGGTGGTCTGCCCCTAAATGGTTAGGGCTTAAAAATATCGTCAGGGCACCCATTGGTTGATACTGAAAAATTTAATGGACAGTATTACCAGTTTTTACGATAACGATAATGCAATCGTGGGGACAAATGTGGCTTATGCGGCAATTCATCAATTTGGTGGCAAGGCTGGGCGTGGCAAAAAGGTGAGATATTCCTGCTCGACCATTTTAACATTAACGCCTGAAGATGAGGAGGATATTTTTACCAAGAGGTGCAAGATTACTTTCAGTCGATTATTAAATAAGTGAATTTAGCCCTAAAAACGCTCGTAGATGCGTTTTGTTTTTAGTGGTGTCGTTTTACGATTAAAAATTTTTAAAATGTTTTAAAACGACTTTTAAAGCGTTTTTAAAATGGGTTTTACTCTTTTCTTCTATGGCTACACGCCATAGGTTATGCATAAATCAGCCCCGATGGGGCTTTTTGCAAACTTTTCTCAAATTCGACCGCTTACTTTTGTTGAAGTCGGTCGTTTATCTCTCTTTTCTCCTTTTTCTCTATTCTGTAATCCTCAATCAACTTTTGAGGGCATTATGACAATCAATCCTATTGCATGCAGTTTTAAATTAGCCGAGGCGAATGGGGCATAGTCAGCTTTTTCCGTTTGGGCGGTTTTATCCTGCAGATGGTCGGAGCTGAGGGGAGTAGGAGGCTGGTATGTAGATGATAGTAATGGTTATGCATGGCTGAAGAAGTATCAATCAGCTGGGCATTGATTTGATGATTGACTATGAACACCAAACTCTTTATCTCGATGGGCAGGGCAATCCCGCTGCGGGTTGGATTAAGCAGGTGGAATATCGCCCGAATGAGGGCTTGTTTGCGACGGTGGCTGGACGGATAAAGCAGCTTCTCAAATCAAAGCTGGGGAGTATCGCTATATTTCACCGCTCTTTATTCCTGACAGCGATGGGCGTGTGGTGCAGGTGCTTAATGCAGCGCTGACTAATCGCCCTGCGTTACACAACCTTGCTGAAGCCTTTGCCCTTTCTCAAACTTTTTAACCAACAACAAGGACAGCCAATGCTGAAACTTTTACAACAGCTTTTGATGACCGAATGCGTCAGAGGCGGAAAATGATGGAAAAACTCACCGCATTATCGGCGGCAAAAGGCGATTCTAAAGTCGCTTTAAGCGCAGTTTATGATGAACTTAAAACGCAGACGGCACAAGCCGGTTTGCTTTTATCGGCTCAAGTTGCAAATCCTGATCCGACAAAAATTTGTGGCGTTATCACAGATGCAAGCGGTGCAGACAGAGTTGAACACGCTGAAAGCACAACAAGCAAAAGAAAGCGGATACCTTGATTACACAAGCGTTATCTGATGGTCGTTTATTACCAGCCCAAAAAGAGTGGGCGAAAAACTTGGCCCAAACTAACTGGGTGGCGTTAAGTGATTACTTGGCAACGGTCACGCCAAACGCGGCACTGGCAGGGTGGTATGCAAGCAAAAGATGCACCAACAGACAATGTAGTGGCGATAGTGCCGAAGAGCTTGCTGCCATAAAATGCTTGGCAGGTGAGCGGAATTTATTACCGCACATAAAACCCAAAAGGAGGGTAAATAATGTTTAAGAAATCGGAAGTATTAAAGCTTTTAGATGCACAGTTTCGCAAAGAATTTGCGACAGGTATTGGTTTAATTAAGCCACAACATCAAGAAATTGCGATGACCGTACCATCAAATACGAAAGTGAATACTTATAAGCACTTTTAGGTCAATTCCCCAAATTGCGCGAATGGGTGGGCGAACGCCAAATCAGAAAATGCAAGCTCAAGGTATGAGCATTGAGAATAAGACCTACGAAAGCACAGTGAGCATTCCGCGCACTGACATCGAAGATGACCAAGTGAGCTTTGTTCCGTCCGATGGTGCAACAAGCTGGCCAATCAGCAGCAGAGTTGCCAGATGATTTGGTGTTTGGCTTATTAAAAGCAGGTAAAAACTACACTTTGTTATGACGGGCAGTATTTTTGACACCGATCGACCCTGTATATGCCAGTGTAGATGGCACTGGTTGCAACAACCAACCAACAGAAGAATATTACAACTGGTTCAGACTCATCCGCACCAACTTTCTACATTTTTGACACAACAAATAGCATTAAGCCATTGATTTGGCAAGAACGTACTAAGCCTGAAATTGAAACGAAGTTTGACTAAGTAAATCAGAAAAGTCTTGGTGGAAGATGTATTTATGGGGTGTTCGCACGTGGTGCAGCGGGTTTTGTAGTTTCTGCAATTGGCTCACCGTGTGGAGCAAACAGAGTTTACTGCAGAAAACATTATGGCTGTATTGGCAGAAATGCAGTCGCTTAAAGGCGATGGTGGCAAGTTGCTGAACATTCGCCCGAATGATTATCGTGCCACCTTCGTTGGAGTTTAAGGCTCGCCAGATTTGTGAAGGTGAGTTAATCAACGGTACGACCAACATCTTAAAGAGGTCGCTTTAAAAAGTGGTGGTAAGTTCTCAAAATTATTGAGTAATTCCATTTTGGTAAAAGAGGGCTATGGCGATAAGGTTGGATTTTATTCTGCTAAATTTCCTCTCCCCCTTGCCAAATAGGGGTTTTTAGTGTGAGGTAAAAACAATGGCTATCAGAAACAGCAGACAAAACGGAAACAAAAGATGAAACGCAAAAATAATGCGGGGACACGCTATCATCAGATATTAAAGATTCAGCTGTGGCAACAACGTCGCAGCAACAGATGCAACTGATGAAGCTTTAATGGGCGAGAGAGGTGAAGTGTGTGGCGCTGTTAATCACTTTGCGCACATCGCATCCACACAGATAGTTATGGGCGCTGTGGTTATCGTTTTAACAAAAGAAACACCAGTACGCATTCCGATTGCGGATGCATCCTAGCGAGGGCGATCGGTGTGTTTGATAATGACCCATATTTAGATTGCGAATATGAGTGCGAATAAACATGGCACGGTGTATGCAACTATAGCCGATTTCATTTTGGCGAGTGGGTGAAAAACAGACGATTGATTTAACCGACCAGTGAATTTATCAATGAAGTTGATGAAGTTGTACTCAACACAGCCCTAGTAGATAGTAGTTCGCAAATTGATGGCTATCTGGTCAGTCGTTATCAACTACCGCTGCCAACAGTACCGGCTAATTTAGTGCGGATTTGCTGTGATTTGGCTCGCTATCGCTTGTGCAGTATGAGTGATGTAACTGTCACTGATGAGGTGCGTGAGCGATATGAGGGACGCTTTAGCAGAGCTCAAGCTACTTGCAAAAGGGGTAACAGCTTTAGGGGTTGAACAACAGATGGAAGCTGATCCAACAGGCGATATGGTGGTGATGTTTTTCACACGGAAATTCGAGGGTGTTTAGTCGTGATAACCAAAAATCGAAAAGGCGTTGATTAACCGTCTAAAACGCGGATTGGGGCAGATGGTCTACCGTGTAGAAAGCTACACGGGCAGTTGGACGACCCGAATTTAGATATTCGGCGACTGCCTGCAGTACTGACCTCTTACGGGGGCTCAAAAATCACGCCAGTCAGTGTTGGGAATGAATAGTGGCAAGCGGTTTTAAAAATAGCGACACTTTTTGTGGTGTTAGTGCTCACCCGCTCTTATCGTAGCGATGCTACTGGCAGACACGGTGATGGGCGTGTGATTGGAGCAAATCAGCTTATTGAGGCAGTGAAGTATTTGCTGATTAACCAAACACTAGAGGGATTGGTTGAGCCAATTAAACCTTTGCGGGTACGAACACTTTGGAATAATGCCGAAGTGAAATCAGAGAGACTTTCTGCTTATGCAGTAGAGTTTGAGATGGCTTACAACCAAGCCCCCGCGCCTTGAAGATGGAAATGTATCCCGAAGGGGTGCGGATGATAAGGAGAGTGATTGAATATCTCTTTAAACATTATCGCGGTGAATTAAGCCAGAATACCTGAATTAACAGGTATTGACGGAAGAATTTATGAGCCAGCTAGCAATGCGCAAAGTTGGCTTTAAGGTGGAAAGGTGGATAAATGAAAGTAATTGCAACAAAGGGTGTGCGTGTACCGATGGAAGATGCACCACATCAATATATTACAGAAAACGAGGTGGTAGAAGTTGAAGCAACAACCTACTACCTCCGCCGAATTGCCGATGAGGGATTTGCTAGTGGATAAAGCACAAGCGGTCAAAAAGTGGATGCAAATAATGGTGGGGATAAATAATGTCAAACATTGAATTTAATCAGATTCCGAGCAGTATCCGCTTCCCCGGTGTTTATACGGAATATGACAATAAAGATGCAGTAACAGCATTGCCAGTTAATCCGCAGGAGGTGCTAATTATTGCCCCTGAAACGGCAGGAATTGGCAGAGGGCAGTTATTCTGCACCGCTGAAGAGTGTATTCCGATGTGGAGGCTGCAAAGCATTTTCGGGCGAGTTCGTGGGCGCATTTGATGGTGCGTCAGGCATTGAAAAATAACCCGAATATGAATTTGACCGTGGTTGGCTTACTTGACCATTCCGCAGGTGTGGCCGCAACAGGTTCGGCGACGGTAGCAGGTACAGCAAGCATGGCGGGGTGTTAGCGCTTGTCGATTGCAGGGGTTAAGTATCCACTTGCGATTGCAAAGGGGAAAATGACACAGCGATTGCAACTCGTTTTGGCTGCTTTTAATCAATGCACAAGCCGATTGCCCTGTAACAGCAACCGTTAGTGCGAAAGTTGTAACCGTAAAAGCAAAATGCAAAGGTGAATTAGGTAATGAGATTACATTAAAGCTCAACTAATACGGCAACAGGTGTGAGCCTTGATTTGTCGGCAATGGCGAACGGTCAGCAAAACCCTGCGATTGCCACGGCGTTAGCAAGTGTGGCAGGGACGCATTATAACGATTGTCAGTCCGTTTACGGATACCGACAATGCGAATGCGCTAAAAAGAACACTTGGAAGCAGTTTTTCAGCGCCGACCGCGAAAAAGCCTGCGATTGGGGTGATGGCTGGCGTAGTACGCTTTGCCACAGGCACGACGTTTTCACTTCGACGTTAAATTCCGAACGTTTGACAGTGGCGTGGTATAAAGGTGCAACAGAGTCGAATGCCTTGATTGCAGCAGGTTATGCGGCAGTGATTGCGAGCGAGGAAGACCCTGCTCGTCCCCTCAATACTTTACCAGTGAAAGGGGTTAGCGTTAGTCAATGATGCTCAAATTCCAACATGGGCGGAGATACAACCAAGCACTGTATCACGGCTTTAACCCCGCTGAACATTGTAAATCACCGTGTACAAGTGTGCGTGCAATTACCACTTACACCAAGTCGCCAACGGGTGTAGATGACCCAAGCTATTTAGAACTGGGCACCATTCGCTCATTAGATTATGGGCGTAAAGCGATTGAACAACGTTTAGCATTGCGTTTTGGTCGCTCAAAAACTGGTGAAAAAGAAAAACACCTGCGAAGGTGCGATCTGAGATTTTGGACGTGATGTTTTAAAGCTTGAAGGTTAGAAATTTGGCAGAATGTGGCAGAAAAACAAGGCGCGCTTAATCTGTGTGGTTAATCCACAAGATGATAGCCGTATTGATGCCGAAAGTGCCTGCAGATGTGGTAAAAAGGCTTACATGTCTTAGCAACCAAAGTGATGCTCGTTTCATAAGGGGAGTAGATGGAATATATTGGCGCAATCGTCCTTGAAGTGGACGGCAAAAGAAGTGGAAGTGACCAAGTGTGATCCGAAAGTGAACACGGGGGCGTAAGGGCGTGAAAAACGCAACAGTCAAGGGCGTATGCGTGGCTTTATTCAGGGTATTGCGGAATACACGCTTTCGATTACAGCGGTGATTCCTTCTGATGGTTCTGAAATTGACTGGGAGAATATCACGGACGCGAAGTTGACTGTATCCTCTCAATCAAGCAGATAAGCGTACGAGCTATCGTGGCTGCTTTACCACAGAAGTCGGCGAAAAGCTGCACAGTGGATAACGAAGCGGTGGTTGATATCCAAATGGGCGCACTGAGAAGGTGGTTGAGTAATGCAATTGACGGTGACAGGTGATTTGTTGCTGGGCTTGCCCTATAACGGGCAACTCTATTATGCGGTGCAAGTGTCGGCACTTACGATGGGAGCAGAATGCCGTGCGTTGGAAACCATTGCAGAGCTTGAATTGCCAGAAAATATGCCTGAACGAGTGCGTGAGGTGTTGGCTGAATTTGCTTATTTGCGTGAGCAGATTGAGGTGATTGACATCCCGAAAGCGGAGCTTACCCGCATTATTTATTAGAGCATTTGACTACTGAGTGATTATAGGCGATTACAGGCTTAATCCTAGATTTGCGAAAAAAGCGAATGCTCGCTGGGGAGAAACCAAAGGTGGGCGAGGAATAACTCAACGTCCTAGCTTAAAATCAGCATTAGCGAATTATCGGCAAGCGGTGATGGTGCTAGCGAAATTTCGGTTTTACTGCGCAGAAGTTTGGACAATGCCTGTGCAGGAAGTGATGGCTTGGGTGGACACTTATTTAGAAAGCCAAGGTATGAAACCAAAAGCCGGATGGTGAGGGTTGCAGTATCAGCCCGTATCCCGCTCAGCGAGCTAAAAATGACAAGAAGCGAGCTTAAGTGCCGCTTTTTATAATTTTAAACAGGGGTTTAAAAGGTATTTAATATGGCAGATTTAGAACTAAGCCTAAAAATTAAAAGCACAAGACCAAGCCAGTGCTGCGGTGCAAGCAGTAGCCAATAAAACTAAGCGTGCTAACCAGAAATTCAAAAGATAGTACCAAGCAAAGCGAAAAATGAGCAGCAACAAGCTAAAAAGAAACCGCTGCAAGTATCTCAAGAGCTAGCCACTAAGGCAGAAATGCATATGCTAAACGAGTGGCACAAGCAAAGAAAAGCGCTAGAATTAAAACTGCAGGCGAGATTTACAACATGAATTAAGAAAAACGCAACAAGCCTATCAGACGTTAGCGAAAAAGCGGTACAGCGTCTGCGCGTGATTAGCAAAAAGCCAGAGAATCAGTAATCCGAAAGAACGAGAACTGCGAGCAGAGATGGGGAAAGCAGCCATTAGGGCAACGAATGGCTAACGTGGGACGTGGTGTAGTTGGGGTTGGCGCGGGTGTGATGGCAGGCGCAATGGTCATGCGTGAGCCTGTGAAAAGCAATGAGCTACGACCGTGAGTTAGCAATGGTTGCTAATACTGCCTTCTCAGACCGTGATGCAGAGGGACGAGTGCGGGTAAAAGCAGCTGCACGAAGCGGTGAAATCGGCAGTAGAAACAGGTGGTGGAACGAAAGAAGAAGCCTTGGAGTTCGTTGAATGCATTGCTTGCTTCGGGGATGAAAGCAGAAACCGCAATTAGCTTGTTACCAACCTTACAAAAAGGAGCTACAGCAACTGGTGCAAGTCCCGAAGATTTGGCAGCGATTACGATTTCGGCTTTGCAAAATGGGATTAAAGAGGCAGATATTGGCAAAGGCGTTGGATATGGCGATTGCAGCTGGGCAGGCAGGACGGTTTGAGCTGCAAGATGTGGCACGCTGGTTGCCGCAACAGATGGCAGCGGCTGCAAATGGGCTTAGACAGGGTTGGAGGGCTATGAAAGCATTTACTGAGTAGCGAACCAACAGGCCCGCGTGACAGCAGGGACGAAACGATGAAGCTGGTAATAACTTAGTCAATTTACTCTCGGTAAAGATTACGCAAAAGAAACCGTTGAAAAACGCCTTTTGCAACCATGTGAATACACAGACGAAAAAGGCAAGAAAGCGTAGAAAATCAATTATACTAAATCAATGGAGACTTCAAAAAGGCAGGGGCCAAAAACTACATTTAGAAGCCTTTACGTCGATTATGGACGATGTGATTGGGGTAATGACGAGCATATACAAGGCGTTACAAAGCGCGTCTGAAGAATGCTAGGAAGAGCAGAGCAAAATTTTAAATGAGATGGCACAATGGCTAGAAGGGACGGCGATTGGGCAGATTATTTCTGACCGACAAGCATTGATGGCGTTGCTTGGCTATTCGAAACAATGTGCGACTAGGGCAAGAGGTTAAGCGATAGCGTCGCCAAAGCGATGGCGCAACTGAAACCTCTTACAAAGTCATTGCTGATACCAACGACTTTAAAACCGAAAAGCCAAGGCTCAGTTTGAATTTGGGCAAATGGAGGAAACTTATCTGGCTTTAATAATGCGCTGGGCAGTACAGCAGAAACGCTTTCGGAATATATGAGTAAATACCCTGATTTGACAGCTGCGGTGGCTAGTGCTGGCACAGGGATTGCCGCATTAGGTGCAGCAGCGCTCTCGGCCACTGGCGCGATATCGTTGCTTGGCCGCAAAAATGGTAGTGGTCGGCGACTTTGATATTGGAGATTTTGGTGGCAAAAATAATGGTGGGTCGAAAGCCGGTGGCAAAGGGTTTTGGTTTTGGGTTGGTTAGCAAAAGCGGGGCTTGTGGCTGAGTTAGCGCTGCACTCGAACGAACTGAATGCAGGGGAAGATGAGATGATTGCTGCCCGTTTCGATGCAAAGCTAGCGGCAATATGTACGTGTCACGCAGAGTCAACAAGCGGTCAATTCCGCGCCACCTTTTTACAATGGGGCATTGCGCAGATGGCATCTCAAATCGGTGCGGTAACAGCCCAGCAGTCTGCTATGCAAAGGGAGAAGTGAGTTCGGTTAATCATGTCTTATCACAATATCAGGCTGATTTTAACGCCTTTTGGGCATGAAAATTTCTGACAGGATTCAAAGCAGGTTTGGCTGCTCAGTCTCACACCATTGATAACCGCGTACGGTGGAGCTGGACGGTGCGGTGATTGCGGAAAATGTGTCGCAACGTCAATTTCAATTACTTTTAAGCGTAGGCTGGCGTATGTGGATTGTACCGATGCAAACGGCGTCTTATAAGGGCGTGAGTTTTGAGGTTATCAATATCAATGATAGTGCTGATCGTGCAGTGGTAGAGCATCTATCCTTACCTGAACGGTGGGGATTTAGAGGATATGGGATTAAACCAGAAACAGGTGCAGTTGCAGGCGATTTTTAATGGCAATGGTTATTACACGGAGGTCACACGTTTTATAAAGATGATGGAGCAACGAGGAGCAGGCGTATTGGTTCATCCGATTTTCGGACGTATGCCAAATATGCTGTGCACCTCATACTCAATTCGCCATGACGCGGAAAAATATCAATTACTGCGCGTTGGATTTGACCTTCAGAAGAAGCGACAGAGGCGAGAACCGATTTTTCGTGTTTGAGTCGCCGATTGTGGGCAAAATTGATGGACTATTTAATCAGATTGATGCGTTGTTTGCTCAAGGTTCCGAGGTTTTGGGTCATGCGGTGAGTGAATGTGGCAGTCAATTGGCATCAACTGGCAAGCACGTTTATTAGGCATTTGGGGTGGGCTTTACGCGACCTTTGAAGCTGTACGTAATTTGTTTGGATTGGATAAGAAGAAATATCAGGTTGCCTCTTCGGCATCTTCTAAAATTATGCTCAGCAGGCGAATCTGGCAATACAGCAACTAAAAGAGATGGTTGATTTTGGGGGTTGAAAATGCCAGCAATCGCAATGCACTGACTTTTTCTGCCCGCTTGCGTAACGTCACGGAGGCGGTGGCGAGAGTGAAAGCAATTCCGAAAGGCGGTGTCTGAAGATGAAACGCTCAACCGCTCTAAAACAGTGAAACTCAAGGGCAGTGATGTGAGTGAGCTGTCGATGATGCTGGATTTAATGACCTTTGCCAAATTAAGCGAATATTCGGTGCAGTTTGAGTCGAAAGTGAGCAGAAACGTTAATTACTTATGAGCTAGAAGAACTGAATCGCACAGTGAGCTGAAGCCTTGGCGCTAATTAACAAAGATTCGCCAAGCACAACAAGCAGAGCGTTCGGCTGCGAGAATGCCAAACTACGGCAATTTATGAACGGGCGGAAGGGTGATTGAAGCATTACGTCAAACAGCACACGATTTCACCGCCTTGATTTTGTCAGCCATTAACAAAAACCACCGCTTGTGGTGCGTAGCTTGTCAGTTAAACGGCACTTACATATGGTGGCGCACGCCTTATATGGCGATGATGCCGTGCTGATGAGTTGTTGTCGCTGAAACCCACAGATTCGGTTGCCAAATTTTATGCAAGAGGAGAGATTACTCAATGCTTACGCAAAAAATAATGTGGTGGTAGAAATTGATGGTAAAGCAACATAAGGCATGGAAAGCCTATGATGTAGATAGTGATTTCAGATTCCTGCGGATGCTTTTAGTTTTTGAAATTGGTGTGCCTGCAAATAATGATGTGTTGCCTGATTTTTCTGGTAAGACTGCAAAGGTGTTGATTAACGATACTTTGGTGATGACAGGGGATTGTGGACACCACGCGGCAGCTAGCACATACGCTCTCGCACTTATTCGCTAAATGGGCGTGATCGTGCCTCAATATTGGTGGATAGCTCTCCGCACAGATTACCAACGTGAAAAGGCTTTAACCGTGCTTGATGCAGTGATTGCCGAGCCGTTGGGGATTAAGGAAATTCAGCTAAAAGCCGAAAAAGAACCGTCGCTGGATAAGGTGGATATTGATGTGGGCATTGATGCCGCCACGGCGATTGAGTCGGATTGCCAATTCTGCTGCTTGCATTGGTGGTTTTAGACCCTGATGGGCGTGCTGATTGTGGGCGGAGCGGATTATAGCACGCCCCAGTAGCAACGCCTTTATGCTGTGCACCGTGAGGGGACAGGGCAATAACTCACCGATATTGAGGTGACGTTTGATGTGGCAAATCGGTTTGAGTGAGGTCACGTGAGCCCAGTCGCTTTGTATGAAAAATGATGACAATAAAAACGATTTAAAGTGGGTTTATAAAGATGAAAGTTTTACGTTTTATAAGCCCCAAAAACGGTCGTGCTGAGAGCGACTGTGAAAATTTGGAAGCCTTGACAAGCGAAAAACAACTATCCGACTGGCAGTTAGATAGCGCTTTGAATGAAGATTATTGTAGCAGGGCATACTACGCAAGACGGTACCTTGTGCGGAAGCTGGGCAGCGGGTACATGTGATTTGTGAGGAGTATGATATTGATGCGATTTTCTTTTTGATGGGGCGTCGCTTTATGCTTTCCGAAAACCGAAGGCACTCGCACCGAGCTACGCTTTAAAAGCAAGATGGCGTGTGGACACCTGATGCTTATGAGGCTAAGGCGGAAAAAGCCAAAAACGCAAAGGTAAAAAGGATTGAGCAAGAAGAAAGGCAAAGGGCGTAAGAGCCCCCGCGAAGAGATTATTTTAGGGTTGGAGCGATAATGCGAGGATTAAGTCAAAAAGTAAAACAGATGGCGGAAGAGGTGCAAGACACGGTGCGCCTTGCCTTTCGGGGCGTAGTGATTAACCTTGTAAATAGTGGTAGAGGGGTATTCAGAAAGTGCAAGTTTCTGGCTTTGGCTGATGAGACGATTGCAGACGTGGAATTTATGCAGCAGTTTGGTTTAACCTCTGTGCCACCGGCGGGGACGCAAGTGGTGGTAGATTCCGGTAGGCGGAGCTACAACGCATAGTAGTAGTAGTGGCAACAGAGAATGGTTCCTTTCGGTTCAAAAATTTAAAGGGGGAGGTTGCGGTTTTATGATGAATCGGGCTCAAGCATTGTTTTTACGCAATGAAAGCTGATTGAAGTGGAGTGCGACCGTTTTGTGCTGAAATGCAAAGAATATAGCGTAAATGCTACAAGCTCTGCGAAATTTGATACGCCATTGTTGGAAACTTCGCAAGTGATGACCGCACAAAGGGGCAGATTAACGGCAATGGAGGAATGGCAGTGCAAGGTGGCAGTGGTGCAACCTTTGAGTGGTAATGTGGTGCAATCTGGTGGTAGTTTTACAACAGATGGCGATGTGACAGCTAATGGTACATCATTAAAAAGTCATACTCACCGAGCGCAAGGCGATCGTGGAGTGACAACCTCGCCAATTTAGCCCTATGGCTTTCTATCGGTTACGTAAATAAGCCCCATTGGGGGCTTTATTTGTTATGTTGAAGCCTCTTTTATATCCTGCCTTTTTAATCCGTCCATAATTTGCATATGGACGAGAAATCAACCCGCTTACTGGGGACTATACAAGTAAAACAATCAGTACACTGCAAAATGCCGTGTATATCAGACTCACTACACCATTAGGCTCTTGGTGGGCAGATGGGCGTGTGGGTTCTCTGCTCCATACTATTCAGCGCGAAAAAGATTTAAGCCGAGTGAGGGCGTTTGGCTGTGCAATACGCCGAAGAAGCCTTGCAACCATTACTTGATGATGGGCGAGCAAGTGAAATTATTGTTACACACGAACAGCCATTAGACGGCACGCTAAATCTTTTTATCCAAGTAACTGATAACAGGGCGAAACAGTCACTTTTAAACACCCTGTAAAACATTATTTAAAGGGGAATAAATGGCTTTAAAACGCCCGATCTTGAAGAAATCGACGCGATATTTTAGGGATATTGTTTCACTTCAACCGATCTGCCGATATTTCGGTGGACTCTGACTATTATGTGCGAGCTTCGGCACTAGCTTCTTGCGTGTCAGGTCTGTACGCCCATCAAAAATGGATTATTCGCCAAACGTTCCCGGATACGGCAGAACAGCGAGTATCTGGAAATGCACGCTCGCGCTACGCAACATTTATCGTAAAAATGCGACTTATGCAGTCGGTACGGCCAAAGTCACGGCAGTGATGATTCTGTGATTGGTGCGAGATTGCAGATCCTTGCGGCTCGAAGTATTACGAGTGACTACACCTGCCAAAATTGTGAGTGGTACGGCGGTGGTACAAATTCGCTCGTTAGCCACAGGCGCGAATCAAAAATATCACGCGGGAAACGGAAGCGGTATTTATGGCCGCCCCTTCTGGGGGTGGCAAGCTCAATAACGTTGAGAGAAGCAGGCGGTGGCACAGACGCGGAAAGCGATGCGGAGTTGTTAGACCGTTTAGCTGATGAGATTCGCCGACCAGCGGCAGGCGGAACAAAAGCAGATTTTTGCACGCTGGGCGAAAAGCGTTGATGGAGTGACAACTGCTCTTTGTTTATCCTTATCGTCGCGGTTCTGGCACGGTCGATATTGCGATTACCAGCGGCGATGGTTTGCCGTCTGATGCGGTAGTCGCTGAAGTGTCGAGGCTTACATTGATGGCGTGCGTCCAGTGGGGGCAAAACAGAGCGTGCTGGTGATAAAACCTGGAGTTAAAACGGTGGATTTTGTGATTGAGGTTGCCCTAGATGATGGCGTAACACTCAATGAAATGCAAAAGCGAGATTGAGCAAGCACTGATTAACTATCTTTGCCTCACTGAAAACCAGCGGACACGCTGGTGGTATCGCAAATCGAAGCGAGTGATTAGCGACTTTGATTGGCGTGTGGACAGAAATTTTAATCTGCAACTAAAAACCAAACGATTGACGCCTTTGCGTGAAATGGGCTGGTTTTAAGCTGGTAAAGGGCGACCGTGACGGAAATGCAAAATGGATAAAGTAAAAAGCCGAGCAGCCGAAGCCTTAGCTTATTGCTGCCGCCAGTATCTTACCACTCTAGAGGGGAGCTGAGTTTATCGCTCGTTTACTGGTTGATGGCTTTGGCACTGACCGAACCTGCGAAAAGCGGTTTGCAAACTGTTGAGGCAATTAGCCCGCTTGCGGGTGTAATGATTGGCGACTGGGAGCGGGTAACAGGCAATAAGAAACAAAAATAAACCGCTCGAAGAGAATTGCTGCAGTGGTAGCAAAAGCTTAATGATAAAGCCTCCCTATCTATACCTACATCACAAAAAGCGAAAGAGCTTGGCTATGACATCAAGATTGTGGAGCCTGAGCCGTTCCGAGCACGAATTTCTCGTGCTGGCGAGGTGCTATGGGACGATAAAAGGTGTGAAATGGCTTTTCTTTGTGGATATTGGCGATGCCTGAAAAGTTATACAGTATGAATATCAGCTCGGGATTTATATGGGGTGAAAACCATTACAGACCCTGTGTTAGAAGCCTTGCTGGAATGTGGTGCAGCCACGCTACACCAACACTGGATTAGATATTATAACGGACAAACATAATGCGCAAATAAGATTGAACGAATTGATAGTGATAACAGCAAATTTAAAGATGGCGACCCGCTATCTGGTGAGTATGGCTCGATGTGAAAGCCAAAGTAGGCTCAATGATGTGCAAGAAGGGTTGCTCACTAATCAGGGGAAATTTTAACTGTATTACGCGAGGCCGGAATCGATCGTCAGCAGAAGCCGATGAAACGCCAGTTATGGCAGGCGTTGCAAAGTGCTATCAGGTCGAAGTGGACTCATATCGCTGCACTTGCGTGAGTTTGAGCCATTGACGCGCGACCGTCAGTTGGCGTATGTTAAAGGACTACCACGCAGGCTCGACAAAAGGTGGTGGCTGTTTTAGCGGGTTGGCTGATAACCAAACCGACGATAACAGCAGGACAGTGATTGTGTCGGAAGGCGGGAAAAGGTGGAAACGGGTTGAAAATAACTGATCTCTCTATGATTTTGGCTATTCCTCGCCCAGAAAATGCCGTCGCGTGCGCTCGAACGAGCAGAGAGCTGAATCTAGGCGTAATTATTGATTGCTGGGTTAACCATTGATTTTTGTAATAAATACCCTACTGCAAAACAAGTACACAAACAACAAATTTATCATTAACGGCGCGGGGAGTTTATCAGCCCAATATAATAACCGCGAACAGGGATTGGACGATTTATTTCCGGGTTCAGGTGCGGCCGAAAAATTAGAAGCAATGAATGGACTGGCGCAGACATTGTCGGCAATCGGCGAAGGTGCGATGGCAAAAGATGCGAAAAATGCGTTAGTGGCATCGCTATTGGTAAACGAGCGCAGGTACAACCTTAATCAGTCGAGATAATATCGCAATAGGCGCAGACACTTTTGTATCAAGTGCAAGCAGAAACTGGGTGGTACTCTCAAGACAAAAAGAATGGCACAAGAAATGTTGCAATCGGTGGCGCCGCTGGTCGCGGAATCACAACGAGTTACAGCAATGTTGCCATGAGGTCGGAGTGCCGGTCAAAACTTAGGGGCAGGGGGATCTTAATGTGGCGATCGGTTCCGGTGCGATTGGTGGTATTGTTCCTATTGGGTTTTAGCGGGGATATTGAGCATGGTTTCCCGTCTAAAAGTAAAAAGCGTGGCGGTTGGTGTTAATGCGCTAAATCAATACGTTGCTTCTGCAAGTAGCGTTGCCATTAGCGCTTACGCTGCCGAGCAGTTGAAAAAGGGATTATACAACACCGCCATCGGGTTCGGATCGCTTAAAAGGCTTGAATCAGATGTCGCGCCTAACGGTGGGAGCGTGTTCTGGCAAGGTAATCAATCGAGGTGCATACAACCAGAGCGGCAATGTTATCACGCTAACGTTTGATAACTTACGTGGCGCAGGTGAGATATATTATCGGAGTTCGGTTGCTGGACGGGTGCAGCTAAAACGCTACTGAATGATGTCGTTCCTGCTAAAGTTTTAACTAAAAACAGGAATTCGGTCACGGTTAAGCTCGTCAAAAACCTTGATACATCAGGTCCAAAGCAGAACTACGGTATGTTTACGGTAATACCGATGTTGGTGTGCTGATACTAACCATAATACAGCGGTTGGTTTTGCTGCAATGAATAAAGCACACGCGTTCTGGATTCTCCGTTCCGCCATTGGCGCGCACTGCTAAAATTGGGGCATAGCTTATCAAAAACCATTGCAATAGGGACTAGCGCTTTTTGAGCGAGGTAATCACACTAAAAGCATCGGTATCGGCTCGCACGCTGCTAATGCCGCAAATACCAACAACGCCATTGTGATTGGCGTGAGCGCTATGGCAAACGCAAGCAATGTCAATAACTCAATTATTATTGGCAATGATATCGATGAGACGGGAACAGTTAACAATAAACTTGCGATCGGCAGTGGTTTTACGAGAGTTTACACAATAACCGTTGCGGCATCAACATCCTTTAAATCAAAATCCATTAGCAAACCTACATATTCGCCCAAAAGGGGTGGAGAGCGGGCGAACCGATGTGTTAGTGGTTTTCTTGTTGAACACGATAAAGTTGCGGTTGCTAAAATAGACAGGGTAACTGGTGCAGATATCGACGACTTAGAAATAGGCGGTGTAATTAAATTTGGGGCGCTATCGCGCATATCGAAGATAACGACAAATATTATGGTTAATAATGCGATTAGCTGGAAAATCCACAACGACCATATTTGGGTGCTGATGATGCTAGAAATGGTTTCGGGCGCCGGATAAAAATACAAAAGAGTCACGTTGTAACTCCAGAGCTGGACGATAAATCAGTAAAACGCCATCAACAGAATGGAGTTAAAAATTTACTAGAAAATAATAACATTGCGCGAAACGGGTGGCAAAAACTACCGAACGGCAATTATGGGTGGGCGTTATCAAAACTATCCAAATAGAGATGGAGCAACTGGCAGAAGTCAATCTGCCTAATATTTATGCAGATATTTTAAATATAACAGTAGGCGGCATCTAGCACAAACCAAGATGCAGTGCTGTATGTACACCCAATAGAAAAGGTAAGTTCAACTACGTCAAAGGGCTGGACCTAATAATGGTAAATAATACTGGCGTTTATTTTTTGCAATAGCGCTAACAAGACCATAAAGAGGAATTGAAATGTATTTTATGATGTAACAAACAAAGCATTTTTAGTTAAAAAGGATTCATCATCAGAAACACGGTTTAGTTAATGATAATTATCAAACTTTAATTGATGGTCGTGCTAGTGGGTGTAGAAATTATCGTCAGCAAAGATAACCAGCTATCGCTCACACTACGCCAAAAACCAAGCTCAAAACCATACATGGAACGGCAAGGAATGGACGATTGATAAAGTGAGCTGCAAACATTGCTTAATGCAGAAAAGGACGGGTTGTTGCTACTACTTGCTAACAAGGCGGATGAACTAAAATGCATCACTTTTGAGTTTGGTTACCCACGAAACTGAAATTGAGATCATTTTACCGGCGAAAAAAGAAGCATTGGCTTGGCGAACAGATAACCTGATTAAAACCCCAATGCTGAGTAAAATTGCAGAGGTTCGGGGGTACCACTCAGCCAAGCTAATTGAAAAGGTGTTGGAAAAAGTCAGGACCAATTTGCGGTAGTGGTTGGCGAGATTGATCGGGCAGAAGACACAAGACGATTCGAAGACAGATTAGTCAAGCCAATACGATTAGAACACTAAAACAACTGGAATTAGAGGTAACTACAGTGGCAGAGCAGTTTAAAAACATGGGGCTATCATGTAGTCATCGCATTAGATGCAACGATGCGATGCCGACAGGCGCTGCGTGAAACCTATCGAGGGCGCTATGCTAGCTAAAGCCACCTACGTTGGTGTGTGCTCTACTGCATATCAATAAACTTCATGATATTAACCATTGCCAAAACCGCCTATGAAAGCGAACTCAAAGGACCACAGCATGATAAACGATTCGCTGAAATGAGGCAGCCAAATGAGCAATACGCAACCATCAAAACTCTACCGTGGAGACGATGAAGATGTCATCGTCCGCCTATTTCGAAAGACAAAGCAAGATAAAACGCGTAAACCGCTGGATTTAAGCAATATCGCACGCTTTGAGTTTGTGAGGCTAACTCGGGTGGTAAAACAGTGCTAACGCTCTCCTCTACCACTGGTGGTATCCAAGTGTTAGACGCTGCGGGCGGGGTTGTTAAACTGGTAATCGATCATAACCCTAACTAAGGGCAACATGGACGCAGGCTGATTATGATTTACAAACCATTTAACAGACACAGGACGCATTAAACGCCGATTCAAGATGGCAAGAGTGTTATATGCGGTTAGACATCACCCCAACTGAAATGGACGCAGCGCAATGAGCGAAGTGATAGCAACTATTGAACAACCGCAAGAAATTGTCGCGGTGGTTGGGGGCAGAGGCACGCTACATCGGCTGGCTCATCGTCTACTGGCAGCATATGATGATGCCGCATTACTTGAAACCTGTAGGCAAAGCCAAAGAGGATTACTACCATGGCAAAAACAGCACAAACACAACTAACCAATAACGATCAAAAGCTTTGCCTACGCTGTAGGACAAGATGTTGCTGCACCCACAGCTGCAGTGGAAATCTTGACGCATAACCAACAAGGTCAAAGCAATAAAAAGCTAAAATTTAAAAATAGTTCTCCCTGCAGTCCGTGACCAAAGCGGTGGTATGAATAATGATATTCCATTCGCAGAATATCAGTGGTCATTCTGCGTTGAGCATCAAGTTTTCAATAGATTGCCGTCAATGGGCACGGTGACTCTTGACGTGACTAAAGTCGCTAATATAGACGTTGAGCGAGTTTATCTACGACAGAAAGATGATGTGGATGTTAATGAAGCTTAACTCGCCAGATATTGATACTGTAACTGTATCAGTCAAAGAAAAACTACCTAAACGCCAGCAAGCGTCGCGAAAGCACATTGCAGTTGTCAACACTCCCTCACACCCCTAACCGCCGCTCGCCCTTTTGAGCGGTTGACGTTTCTAAAGTCACTCCGCTAAAGTGACGAGGACTAGTAACTCTGTTAGAGTATGGAGAATTTACTGTTGCGAATTATTTTGCATAAGTGGTTGCGCATCATATGCAAAATAGAAATGAAATTATGCAAATGTTTTGCGCGCTTACAATTTTTAGCAAAATTTCTGGCGCAATGAATAGTTATTTAATGAAACAATTCGCTTAAAGGATAGTCAAAAATATTGCTGGAGAAAAATATCAAGTTCAGCAGCAAATAGTTACTATGCTTTTTCTTGTCTTTATCAATGGAGAATGTTATGAACATAATCACTATTTTTAATTGTTCTTGCTGTTATTTTAGTGGGATTTATTGTTGTTCTTTATAACGGATTAATCGCTAAGCGAAATCAAGTAAAAAAAGTATTGAGGCTGGCGTCGATACTCAACTAAAACGCCGTTATGATTTATTACCAAACTTAGTTGCCACAGCAAAAAGGCTTATATGGCATGTGAGTCAGAATTATTACAAAAATTGTGAGTTTGCGTGAAAAAGCACAGATGACTCACTCGAGTGCAGAAAAATTTGCGCTGAATAATCAACTTTCTAGTGCATTGAATGGATTGCGTATTCAGATTGAAAACTATCCAGACTTGAAATCGAATCAAAAATATTTTGCACGTTCAACAAGCATTAACAGAGTGAGAAGAGCAAATCTCAGCGGCTAGACGAGCATACAATTCAGCAGTTGAAATTTATAATAATGCTGTTGAAATGTTTCCTTCGAATTTTGTTGCAAATTTTTGGTTTCAAACAAGGTAGCTTTTTGATATTCCTGAAAATGAGGGCTAAAAGCACCAAATATGCAGAACTTATTTAATAATAAATAAAGGGAAACTAAGAATGGAAGGTGGAAAAATCAATCGAAGGCATTCGTTTTACCCAATTAGAAAAATTAGAACAGGAGCGTTTACTTCTTCTAAAATTAGCGAATAAATCGGCTATAGGATTAGCTATCTTTGCTTTTTTATTTATTGGCACGCTTGCATCAGAAAGTCATCTTAAGCGCTACTCTTTTTGGGTTAATGATTTATTTAGTTAAGTATCTTTTACAGAAAAGAGACTTTTATTAAACATTTTAAACTCAATGTGATTACAGCTATTGTCCAGCATTTTTAATCTGACTTATTCACCAAGAGTGGGTTACCTATGCAAGATTTTTATGCAATTTATGATGTGACTTACGAAAGTTGGCGTAGTGAAGATTTAATTTATGGTGAGGTAGATGGTGTAAAGGTTGAAATTGCGGATGTGATTGCACGTAAAATGCAAAAAGATACTAAGATTAAGCCATTATTAATTAAAGATTTTCTGGCATTTTACTAAAAGCGACTTTTTCCAAAACAATTGACGCATCATGTTTATGTCTGTGATA
>BNJT01000837.1_pt1 | contig 37552 bp, 45 predicted proteins | sample 8540491 | NCBI WGS metagenome assembly BNJT01 (sample SAMD00202455, study PRJDB9452) | human saliva metagenome | host: Homo sapiens | reverse complement strand
GAGTAAAGGAAACCTCTTTCCCAGAAATATTCAGATCAGAGATCAAAACATACTGTTCTTTTAGGATTATCTTGATAGCCGAGATCAAAAAAACTTGAAAATTTCCTTTGACTTAAATCTCTTCACAGTATATTTAGGATCAAATAATATCTCATTTTTCCGTAAATACACCACAAATGTCAGGGATATCATCAATTTTTTAAGAGTTACTTTCAAAAGAATAGAATTTTCCTTCCCCTTGAAAGTAAAAAGTATAAATTCCCGGATTATACTGTTCAGGAGTTATCGTAACGACATTTCCTGAAATAGCAACCTTGAAACCCTCAACTTTCCCTCTTGAATCAGAACCCCAGTGAAATTAACAAGTGTAACACTTGTTGGGCTTCCAAAAAGTAAGACTCAGATTCTCAGTAGAAAAACTGAACACTTGGTACTGGTTGTGGAGGGATAATAGGTTCTTCCTCATCACACGAGTGTAAGAAAATCCCGATCCCCACTACCAACAACACAATAAAAATAGTTAAGAATGGTTTTTCATAATCGTATTAACATTAAGTCAGGCTCTAGAGATAAAAATGATCTCCAGAGCCCTAACAAACCACGTTACTTTATCCAGCTCATACCTCACTTCATAGAGTAAGGTATCACCAGACTTAATCAAAAATGATCACAGCAACCTCCAACCTGATTAGTATCAAGAGTAAGTTGCTTACCATCAGGGATCAACAAGACCTTTGGGTGAAGTCTCGTTTAATTGCCAGTAGTACTCATAGATTGGAGTCTCTTGATAAAAATTCGGAAAGATTAACATCCATCCAAATCAAATCAAAAGCTTTACCTCTTAAGAGTTTAGAAAAGTTCTTGAGATAAGGAGCTAAAGCCTCACGCTCATTAAACTGATCTGTCTTAAAAAGTTCCTTGCTTCACCCTGAGAATCAAGCTTACCTTGCCGCTTTGCAACAAGCTCATAACGATAAACCTCTCCCGGAACCAAAGACTCTAATTCCACGCGAGGAAGTTGAGTTAAGATCGTTTTTACTAGTTTAGTATCACTGCGATAAAGCTTAATCTGCCAGCTCGTTGCGGAGCCAGGAGCCCAAGTCAAAATCGCTTCACGTTGACCAAACTGTAAATCTACAGCACCAACTTCAGGAGTTGAAGCTTTCTTCTCAAAGACTGCTGTCCATTCGGAAGCCTCTTGAACATTAGTCAATTTCAGAACTGACCCAGTAACACTTACTTCTGCCGATCCTTCTTCCAGCCCTTGAAAAATTGCATTTTCCTTGGCTGTAGCAGTGAAAGCTAACTTCGCCTCCAGCTTTCACTGTGAGCGTTGCAGGTCTCTACACTACCCAGAGCCAGATCATTAGAGACTGCATTCAAAGTATAATACTTCTCTTCTGCTTTCTTCTCAAAGACTGCTGTCCATTCGGAAGCCTCTTGAACATTAGTCAATTTCAGAACTGACTCAGTAACACTTACTTCTGTTGATCCTTTCTGCTTCCAGCCCTTGAAAATTGCATTTTCCTTGGCTGTAGCAGTGAAGGTAACTCGCCTCCAGCTTTCACTGTGAGCGTTGCAGGTTCTACAGTACCCAGAGCCAGATCATTAGAGACTGCATTCAAAGTATAATACTTCTCTTCTGCTTTCTTCTCAAAGACTGCTGTCCATTCTGGAAGCCTCTTGAACATTAGTCAATTTCAGAACTGACTCAGTAACACTTACTTCTGCCGATCCTTCTTCCAGCCCTTGAAAATTGCATTTTTCCTTGGCTGTAGCAGTGAAGCTAACTTCGCCTCCAGCTTTCACTGTGAGCGTTGCAGGTCTCTACACTACCCAGAGCCAGATCATTAGAGACTGCATTCAAAGTATAATACTTCTCTTCTGCTTTCTTCTCAAAGACTGCTGTCCATTCGGAAGCCTCTTGAACATTAGTCAATTTCAGAACTGACTCAGTAACACTTACTTCTGCTGATCCTTTCTGCTTCCAGCCCTTGAAAAATTGCATTTTCCCTTGGCTGTAGCAGTGAAGGTAACTTCGCCTCCAGCTTTCACTGTGAGCGTTGCAGGTTCTACAGTACCCAGAGCCAGATCATTAGAGACTGCATTCAAAGTATAATACTTCTCTTCTGCTTTTCTTCTCAAAGACTGCTGTCCATTCGGAAGCCTCTTGAACATTAGTCAATTTCAGAACTGACTCAGTAACACTTACTTCTGCCGATCCCTTCTTCCAGCCCTTGAAAATTGCATTTTTCCTTGGCTGTAGCAGTGAAGGTAACTTCGCCTCCAGCTTTCACTGTGAGCGTTGCAGGTTCTACAGTACCCAGAGCCAGATCATTAGAGACTGCATTCAAAGTATAATACTTCTCTTCTGCTTTCTTCTCAAAGACTGCTGTCCATTCGGAAGCCTCTTGAACATTAGTCAATTTCAGAACTGACTCAGTAACACTTACTTCTGCCGATCCTTCTTCCAGCCCTTGAAAAATTGCATTTTTCCTTGGCTGTAGCAGTGAAGCTAACTTCGCCTCCAGCTTTCACTGTGAGCGTTGCAGGTTCTACAGCACCCAGAGCCAGATCATTAGAGACTGCATTCAAAGTATAATACTTCTCTTCTGCTTTCTTCTCAAAGACTGCTGTCCATTTGGAAGCCTCTTGAACATTAGTCAATTTCAGAACTGACTCAGTAACACTTACTTCTGCTGATCCTTTCTGCTTCCAGCCCTTGAAAATTGCATTTTCCTTGGCTGTAGCAGTGAAGCTAACTTCGCCTCCAGCTTTCACTGTGAGCGTTGCAGGTTCTACACTACCCAGAGCCAGATCATTAGAGACTGCATTCAAAGTATAATACTTCTTCTGCTTTCTTCTCAAAGACTGCTGTCCATTCGGAAGCCTCTTGAACATTAGTCAATTTCAGAACTGACTCAGTAACACTTACTCTGCTGATCCTTTCTGCTTCCAGCCCTTGAAAATTGCATTTTCCTTGGCTGTAGCAGTGAAGGTAACTTCGCCTCCAGCTTTCACTGTGAGCGTTGCAGGTTCTACAGTACCCAGAGCCAGATCATTAGAGGAAGCTTTGACTTCAAACTCTTTCTTCTCAAAGACTGCTGTCCATTCGGAAGCCTCTTGAACATTAGTCAATTTCAGAACTGACTCAGTAACACTTACTTCTGCTGATCCTTTCTGCTTCCAGCCCTTGAAAATTGCATTTTCCTTGGCTGCTAGCAGTGAAGGTAACTTCGCCTCCAGCTTTCACTGTGAGCGTTGCAGGTTCTACAGTACCCAGAGCCAGATCATTAGAGGAAGCTTTGACTTCAAACTCTTTTCTTCTCAAAGACTGCTGTCCATTCGGAAGCCTCTTGAACATTAGTCAATTTCAGAACTGACCCAGTAACACTTACTTCTGCTGATCCTTTCTGCTTCCAGCCCTTGAAAAATTGCATTTTCCTTGGCTGTAGCAGTGAAGGTAACTTCGCCTCAGCTTTCACTGTGAGCGTTGCAGGTCTCTACAGTACCCAGAGCCAGATCATTAGAGGAAGCTTTGACTTCAAACTCTTTCTTCTCAAAGACTGCTGTCCATTCGGAAGCCTCTTGAACATTAGTCAATTTCAGAACTGACCCAGTAACACTTACTTCTGCCGATCCTTCTTCCAGCCCTTGAAAATTGCATTTTCCTTGGCTGTAGCAGTGAAGGTAACTCGCCTCCAGCTTTCACTGTGAGCGTTGCAGGTTCTACACTACCCAGAGCCAGATCATTAGAGGAAGCTTTGACTTCAAACTCTTTCTTCTTGAAGTGAGCAGTGAGAGTTGTGTTCTCCTCCACTACATAGCTGAGCAGAGAGTCAGTCCCGAGAGACCGCCCTCGTCGCATCTGCCCAGTGATCGAACACATACCCCTGACTAGTTACCTGAGCCTCCAAACGGACTTGCGTCCCTTGATCGACCTGGATACTAGACTGAGAAACCTCATTGATCAGGACTCTGCCAACACCTACAGGAGAAATCTGAGTCGTGAGCGTAACTTTCTTGATCTGAGGGCGCTTGTCGATGATACGGATCCAGGTAAGTCTAACGACACCCTTTTGCCTTATCTCGGTAAATATCAGAATAGATCAAACCACCATTTCCATAGATACCAACCTGAACAACAAAGTCCTTAGGATCAAACCCCTGAGAGACTGCGATCTGTTTGAGTTGATCGACAGAGACTCCCTTGGCAAAAATCTACCTGTGAAACAAGATTTTCACATACCAATATCTCTGAGTAGGGATACTCTGAGACATCATGAGATAGGCAGGACCTGAGAAGTATTCATAGTGAGGAGCTTGAGATCATTATCCGAATTGATCGTATACTGATAAAACTCCTCATGCCCCTCTGGATCTGGACTAGTAAGTCGGACCAGAGAGCCACCACTCGTCGTAGATTATGCGACCCTCAGCTCCCCAGATATGGTACAGCATAGGGACTACCCTTACATGGATAAATCTCCTCCTCTTCTCCTTTTTTCTTTTCATTTTCATCTTGAACATAATAAGAGAATGAATAAAAATCAGGTTTTAGCCCAGAAAGAACATCCCCCGAGAGAGAGGTACCCTTATTTGAACCATAATTATGGAATTCTCCAAATTGCTCAAAATTTGGTAATTTAAGATCCACTGATCCTCCATTCTCCAGATAGACTATCCAAGGAACAGGAGCATAACCCTGCCCTCGCTCCGTGAGACATAGCATCTCTAGTTCTCACATAGAGCTGTTCACCTTCGAGGAGATCACCACTCTTGGCATAGGGAAACTTTCTTGAGTTTATCTCCTTGTGCCATTGCCTGCGCTGATCCCATCAGCACAAGCATCAGGATCACTACGATCCTTGATAAGTTGTTTGTTTTCATTACTTTTTATTTTTTTATGGGTTATTACTTTCGTTTGTACTCTCAGCAGAGAGTATTGTTTGGTTTTAAGCTTCTTTATCTAGCAAAAACTAAGTACCACAGTACTCATCTTCTTCTCCACTTGGTAAAGATCTCATCACCAATACTGAGGATATCATTTTTATCCAAAAGTCAAGAAATTATTTCTCTTATGATACTAACTTTCCCCTCCCCCCTAAGCTCAAAAAGCTCCAAAAATTTGACAAACTCCTCATCTACGGGTATACTTGAGAGTGAATTTTATTTCATTTTTGCGACCAACATGAAAAATCTCAACAAAAAACAAAAAAATCCTATCGCTTTCAACACTTCTCCTAAGTCTCTCAGGACTTGCGCTTGCAAATGGAACCATCAGAGAAACAATTATCAAAAACAGATGCCTCAAATCGTATACAAAGCATCGAAAAATCATCTTCTCTACCAAAGGAATCTCATCTGACTCTACAGCTATCCCTCTGAGCAATCAGCAAGGAGTCATCCATCTAGAAGGAAAATTTTTCTACGACAAGCACCGAATCTACAACAAGCACCGAAAATGAAAAATAATAATAGCAACAGCTGAGAAAAACGCACTCCTCATCTGAGGGAAAAACAATAACATTAAAGAAAACCTGAAAAGATTCAACAATTATCGTAGGAAGGTGAAACACTATTGAAGGAGAAAAAGTAACTATCTTAGGAGGGAGACACACGAAGGAAAATGAAAAAGTTCAACAATACTTTGAGGAAACAACAATATTGCAAAAAGGTGAGTTCAATACCATCATCTGAGGGCAAACACAACGCTCTCTGGACAAAAACATCTCCCTCGGAGCAAACGATAGTAAGGTCAACGGATCAAACAATATCATCGCAGGAAACGCTATCAACATCGCAAACGCCAATGTCAAAAAAACCTTTGTCTGGAGCGATAACAAAAGATAGAACGATAGATTTTCAAAAACTTCCTCATTCCTCAAACCTCAAACACTCTCTACCCTCAGAAGGAAAAACGGAGTCATGATCAATACTGCTACTCCTAGTGCGACGCTCAGCGTAGGACAGATGGTCCAAATCGGAGATGAAGCGGGCAACTGCTCTCCAGACAAGATCGGAACCCTCATCTTTAGAAATGGATGCTTCTATGCATGTTCTGATGGACAGAAATGGGACAACCTCGCTGGTACCACAGAATGTAGTAATACTGATACCAATACAATCCAATTTCCTATCCCCCAAGCTACAAAAAGAACTTTCTCCATGACCAAGACCCTAATATCACAAAACATCTTAACAAAAACACCTCAGCGTACATTTGAGGTGTTTTTTTATCACTATGCATAATTTTGACTAATCATATCCCAGTTGATCACTTGGAAAAAAATTTTGCAAATACTGAGCTCTATTGTTTCTAGTATCGATATAGTAGGCATGCTCCCACACATCTACTCCGAGCAGTACTTGCTCAGTCTCAGGCTTGGTAAGCGGATTGTCTGCATTGGAGGTATTGAGGATCTTGAGCTGACCATCAGTAGTTTTGATCAGCCAAGTTCGCCCAGATCCGAAATTTCCAACAGCCGCAGCGATAAACTGCTCCTTAAATCCCTCAAAAGATCCAAAACTCTGATCCAGATCTTGATTGAGCTTTCCACTTGGCATCTGAGCAAAGTTTGACTCATTATTCCTCGAAAAAGCTATGATTCCAGTGCTGTGCCGCATTGTTAAAAAAATCGCTCCACTACTCTTTTTACGATCTCTTCCAAAGAAAGCCCCTCAAACTCAGTTCCTACAACGAGTTTATTGAGATTATCTACATAGGCTTGATGATGCTTGTCGTAGTGATAAGACATCGTCTCCTCTGAAATATAAGGCGCCAATGCTCCTTTTGCATATGGCAATGGTTGTTTTTCAAAAAGTCATTGATAATAAGAATAATTAAATAAAAAAATTAGCAATTCTATAAATTTTAATATTACTGAATCTTAACGATATAATAAAGTTGCTTTGGATCTGAGTAAGTACAAGAATCATCTCTCACTCATGTTCAGCTCTCTTTTGGTCTATTAGCCTTTACAATACGTGAGCAGAGACGGATTTTCTCCATATTAAAGTCTTTTAGCCTTTTCTGATTGATCACCTTGCACATAAAAAAGAAGGCGTCGTAAAAGGCATTTTTCCAGAATTTTCCATAAATACGGGAAGAATATCATTATCAAAGACATAATTACTCATATCTGGGGTCTCAGACTTTTGCTATCAGCAAAGCCCTCCTGACAAACTTGATCCATTAACATAGATTTGTTGATAAATGTATTCCCCTTTGGAATGATCATCTTTCACCAAGTACTTCGAGGTCAAAAATCTTTCAGTATCATGATCCCCATAAAAAGCGAGCATGAATCATTACCTGCTGATTATTAGGATCTGAAGGAAGATCTTTAATATACTCTTTTTAGAGAAAGTAAGTTGGTTACAGGTCACATATTTTGAGCATCAGCAATCAATAAATGAGACTGACCTTTCCACTGCTTTACCCCTGATAAAAGGCTGTCCACTTCTCAGGAATAGTTTCCAAAGGAGCTCTCCTTTGTTTGCTCTATACATTCTCAATCGTCATGCTGACATTTCTCAGATCAGCTTGTCTCTTGAGGTCTCTGGTTCTTGCCATATAGCCAGTAAGCTTTGGCAAGACTGCAAAGACTCAGAATACCAATAATTAACACTACAATTAACATCTCTACAAGCGTGAAAAGCCCTATTGAGAACTAAGGTCTCTCTCATTTTCCAAATCCACCTCACCCTATTTTTGCTTACCCATCGTTACCATAATTACAAAAAGGGTAAAAATCTGACTCCATCGTACATTTTCCCCTGACAAAGATCAATCTCTCTATCAGTCAATCAATCCTACGAAAAAAAGTCAGACTTTGCAACTGTTTTTATTCTTCCTCATCGAGGAACAGTCCAATAATCACTGCTAGCGGTACCGACAAGATCACTCCCCAAAATCCCATAATCACTGCTCCCAGCAACGCAGACACGATGATCAAAATCGAGTTGGTACCGAGTCGCTTTTCCATCAAGATCGGAGTAATAATATTGTTTTGTACCCATTGGATAGCCAGAAAGATGACCCCTGCAATGAGCATTCCCGCTCGCCCCATGATGAATCAATGCCAACAAAATCACCGGAATCACTGACAAAAATGGCCCAACATACGGAATAATATCCAAAAAGCCCAGTAATCAACGACAATGAAAAAGATACTTGGCAACTGCAATCCACACCAAGACAAAAATCCAAAATGCAATATACATTGATACCGTTACAAATAGGGAGAGATAGATTCTCGCCTTGAGCCAGAGAGAAAGTTTCTGATAAATATTGGTTATCTTTTTGGGAGATTACGAGCTTTAGACTCTGATTTCCCAAACTTCAAAAAGAGTTTGATCAAATATTCCTTCTCCAGAGAGAAAAACACCGCCGTAGTAAAAAACAATCATAATATTGGTCAGTACTGAGAAGAGCCCTCCCTATCGCAGACACAATGCTTAGCGAAAACTGCTTGAGTGAAGTCGTAGAGGCATTGAGAAGCGAGTTGAGACCTGAAACAAGCGTCGATTGAAAACTCTTGCTATCCCAAGGCAAATCATTTCGATGCTCGAGCAAAAAATGCCTTTGCAAAGTCAGGAAGCCAAGTGATATTTTGAATTCCTGCAGGTCGTGAATTACTCAAAACAAAATTTTTGCACACTCACAATCAACGAGCTCGTCCAACTAATCAAATAAGACACCTGAGAAACAAAAAAACGGAATCACAAAGATCACCCCTGAAAAAACAAACACAAAACAGCGCAAAATAACTGATTGCTATCGACAAAGATCTGCTTTTTGAGCCTCTTTTCCAGAGAAAGCACAATCCCTCAATCGAAAATGCAATAATCAACGCCGAAAAGATCAAATAAATCAACTCCAATGTCTGATAAAAATCGATATCCGATCATCACCACTACAGCACCTATCAGCCAAAAATTTCAAAGTCGATTTGAGCGAGAGATTGAGCAAAAGTCGCCGAAGATGAGGCAACAGGACTAGTTTCCTGTTCTTCTCTGTGAGGAGTTTCTGGAGTGGGAGTATTTTCTACTAGTTCAGGAGTGGATTTTTCATGAGAAGAAAGAAAAAGAACTAAAAACTGACTCTCGTTGCTTGGTCAAATAATCCTTGAGCTGATCTGTTGACTTTTGTCTGCACGAGCGCAATCAACGGTTCCTAACCTATGCTTGTTGAGACTGACAAAACACTTGTAAAAACTGCAGTCCTGCACCAAGTTTTTGCACACTCTGCTCAAATCTGCTATCAAAAATCCTCTTGACCTGATGCCTATGCACTGCTCTTTTGGAGATAGCCAAAGGAATATGAAACGAAATCTGATGAAAATGACGATTGGGATACTGCTCTACAAAAAATCATAAACAACCCCTGAGAAAACAGTGCCTTTTTGGTCAAAAAGCGAACTTCCTTTCCCTGATACTCTGAGCTTTTTGGCCAGCATCCCCAAACTTTATGCAAGATAAAAACGACTTGAGTGTAGAGATCCTAGGTCAAAAGTCAATATATTTTTGATCCTCCTCTCAGCACACTCTACTATTTCAAAAATTCCCTCTATCAACGCAAAAACCTCTCCTGCCTATCTTGAAGCAAGGTCCTCTCCTCAGGCTTAAATCCACTCAAAACCCACTCAGCTACTTGACTACTCACAGCAGGCCTATCAACCCCAATTCTGAGCCTATAAAAGTCGGCATTTCCAAGTTTTTTTGAATAATGCTTTTGAGCCCATTGTGCCCAGCGAAAGACTTCATCCAAGCTTCAGTGCAAGCCTTCCCGTTACAAAAGTCGATCTCATCATGCACCACCAAGATATCTTTTCACCTCAATCTTGTAAAAACCTCACCAGGGGCGCTACCGCCTCTCTGAGAGATTCATATAGGTCTGAGGCTTGCAGAGGAGAATCTTCCCCCTCATCGCTCTCATAGAGCAATGTCAGCTTTGTATTTACTTTCATATTTTTCGAGAGAATCCTTCTTGAGCTGATCGAGCATCAAGCATTGCAAATCCAATATTGTGCCTAGTTTTATCATATTTTTTTGCCCAGGATTTCAGAGTCCTACAATCAGCTTCATTACTCCATATTCTTACCCGCTAAAAATCTTTTCAACTCCTCTGCAGCCAATCTTCTCTGAGAAATCTGATTTTTTTGATCAGTTCCCATCTCAGCAAAAGTCTCCTCATATCCATCAGGCTTAAAAATCGGATCCCACCCAAAGGCCAGAATCTACTCTTGGATTGACGATCTCACCTTCCACCGCTCCTTCAAAAAATACATCTCTTCTTTATTGGGAGCATAGCCAATCACGGTCTTGGCAGTAGCTTGGATATTTCCAAGCTTTTGAGCAAGATTTACTAGTCCCTCACTTCCAATACTCTCTACAAAACCATTTGATCAATGGACCAGGCAATTTTTCCTCCCATCGCCTCAAAATACAAGCTCGTATCTTCAACAATCATCGGCTCATCACAATATTTCATTGCTTCCTCAAGCTTTGCCTTGATAATCGCCTTTGGATCTGTCTCCTGAATCTCTGGCAGATCAATCGATCTCATCTCCAAATCTGGCAATACTGCCTTAAGTTCAGCGTACTTATGTTTATTTCCTGATATGAAATAGATGCTCATAACTAATATTGTATAAAAATAAAAATCTGATTTATGTTTTTTTATTTTATATTTTTAATTGGTTGATTTAATATATAAGCGTCTTTCTACCTAATTGATTTTTCTGGAGAGAGTAATATCCTATTTTTCAAAAACAATAATATGATTTTAGGAGAAATACTATATTGTTTTAACAAAGATTCCGCATCAGAAACTGTTATAACTTCAGAAATTTCAACTAAAAAAATCATATAAATATTGATCGAAAGATATTTAAAAGTTCTAATGTATTCAAGCGAATCACCAAATTTTTCTGCTTTTTATAAAAATCTTATCATAAGATTAAATTTCACTATTTCCATTATAATAATGCACCTGAATAAAGTTATATTCTCAAGAATCTTGAACAGCGACTAAAAATCTTTTTCGGGACTGGATAGTAACGAAGTGTAGGAACTCAAGGATCATGGATAATAACTTCTTCATCATTAATCTCAGACACAATGACAACATGTCCTCCATTATGTCATTCTGGTAACGGTTCATCATGTAAAATATGAGAAGACAATCCTACAATAAATAAAAGTATCTTTATTTTTGATTTTTTTGAATATAAGACAAAAACATCAATATCATATTGTTTTTTTAATTGAGCTATTTTCCAATACTCAAAGTAAAACATCACTTAAGTCTATCCTAAAAATCATATGCAGGAACTAGGAAAAATTCATCTTTAATAAAATGATGATATTTTTATCCATAATTTCAAAAAATCATCTCTTTTGGATGTGCAAGATAATCACTAAATTTCTTCTGAGACATACTAGAACAAAAAGTTATAGAAAAACCCTAATCTTTCTAGTCTATATGCAATTTCAGGCAAAATCCAAAAATCTCTTCCTCAAGAATAATTCCCACCTTTCATAACTTTCATCATCTCCCAATTATTTTGCCGACAAAAGGGATGTATTCCAAAAAATAATTCATCACCCCCATACAACAAGTTAATGCACAATACCCATCAACCCCTGAGGGTAAAAAGGATTTTTTTATAAATATAGTCTGGCATCATTTATTACTAAAAATAAAAAGCCTATAACAGCATTTCTGAGTTATAAGCATTCTTGAAAAAACAATTAAGCTCACAAGTTTAATTTCTTGATCTCACTTTTTGCTTCTTGTTCTGAATAATCTTCTGTAATTGTAGGTCTACTTTTTACATCCACTACAACTTCCACATCTACCACCACAAGAACATTTTGTTGCAAAAACCTCCGAGATTTCATCATTTACTGTATCCTTTATAGATACTGTAATTCCCTCTTTTTCAAATCCTCTACAAACTCTTGCAATTCCAAACCTATAATTATAAGCTATAAAAACAAAAACACTTTATTTATAACAAAAGAAAAAAGGAAAGTCAAAACAAAAAAATAATTATTCATTCCTTTATCCACAACAAAAAAAGCGAAAGGTCTCTATAATTGACTATGGTTTCACTTCTATCGTATCATCCCATATCTTCATATCTTGAATCTCAGCATTATGCGTAATCGTATAAAAACTTCATATCCCTCTGCTTAACAAAAGCAGTCAACATTTCTGAGACTCTACCTACCGTTTCATTATCAAGATTATTGATCGTCTCATCGAGGAAAAAGAAGTTTTGTCTTCATATACGAACTAATCGCCAACATCCAAACAAGCTTGAGCACTGCTCTCTGACCTCCACTAAGACTCTTGATATCTCTTTCTCCCTTCGCATCCAATATCTTAGTTTCCAACTCAAGTTTTTCGCTAGTCTCCATGAGCCTAATACTAATCTGATAATCCACCACACTGACCAAATAACTATTGACCACATCGCTCAAGATTGGCAAATATTCACTCAATACAAACAGTAGCAACTCCTTATTGAGTATTGCATAGAGATTATCCAAGATTTTACCTTGCTCTGCCAATCACTTAATCTTGATCTGCAAATTTTTGTAATCAACAATCAAAGTTTGCAAACTCTGATAAGTCGCCTCATACCTCTGAACCAGTTGCATTTGGAGATCCCAGTTATCCTGCTGATATTGACTGATCTGTTCTTGCAAAACTGCCATTTGCTCCTCTATCTGAGATTTCTGCGTCATTAACTGTTCTATTTGTATACCTTGTGTACTGATCATACCTTGGAGCTGAGATTTCTCCTGTTGATAGGTCTGAGCTTGGTTTGCCAGTTGCTCCTGAGTGACAAGCTCCCTTTCTAGAGTGATAATTTTCTCAGAGATTTCCTTTGTATTTTTCCAGCTAGTTCCTCCAGCTTTTTAAAATCAATCTTGAGTAAAAAGCTCTCAAAATCTGGATTTTCTCTTCATTCTCCTTTTTGTTTTGAGGAGATCGTTTGCATCTGCTCAGTTAGTCCTACTCATGATTTAATCTTTTTCGAGCTCCTGCTGTGCTATTTGAAGCTTTTTGAGCGATATTTTTCGGCTTGTATCCTCGCTTTTAGATCGCTATCCTCCTTCAGGATTTTTTTGTTTTTCTTGCTCTCTCTGCTCAAAATGTCTGCTTATTGATCGCCTTGATAAACGGGCAAGCGACACCAATCTCTTGACACTCATAGTGCGCACTCTCCTCTGTCGATGCATCAAAATCTGCAATCTTTTTGGCCAGATTTTCCAGTTGCTGAGTATAAAACTGCTCTCTCTCCATCAAGCTTTTTGATCTGATCTTGGAGACGGGTTTGCTCGGTTTGTGCTTTAGCTTTTAGATTTTTCCACCTGCTCTGCCAAAAAGCTCAGATCAGGACTTCAAATTTTTACCCAATGCAATCAAACTCTGCACAGCTAGCCAATTTTGTAAGAGTCCAAAAATCTGACCTCGTTTCCAGATCTAGCTTTTGGTCCATTCTCTTGCCAAAATTGCTGAATTTGCTCTGCAAAATCCCTCTTTCTCAAGCTCCTTTTTGTTGATTTTGAAGTCGCAACTTCTCATTCCTTAGCTGAGTAATGCCCTCCAAGCTTACCTTTTCTAGCAAACGATCAATCTCAGCAATTCTTCTCTCGCTTTTCTCAATATCAGTCTTGGCATTTAGCACCTGCCTTTCCAAATCATTTTTGAGTCAAAAAGACTAGAAATCTGACTCTTTTTGTTGCTGATAATGCTCTTGATGCTGAGCTATTACGCTTTGCATAGGAGCTATCACGCCACCTACCACCTCATCAAGCTCAAATTGATCAATCCCCAGCTTCTCAATAAGCATCTCTAACTCCTCAAAAACATCTTTAGTAGGAGCAATCTGAGCAGAAAGTCGCCCTTTTCATCAATCATTTTCCGAGTTGAGATCAAGGTCTTGAGTCAGTTTTTCAACTTTTTCTTGCACAAGAGAAGTATCTTCATAAGCCTTGATCTGATATTTTTACCTCATTTCTCTCTCTTTTACAACTTCTTTTAGTCTCATCGATACTCATAAGATTAAAGACATTTTTGAGCACCTCAAGCCTCTCAGCAGGCTGAAGTTCAAAAAAATATTTTTGGCATCCTGGAGCAAAATCGCCGTACTCGTAAAACCGCCTGCAGTGGCAAGAAATCATCCAAATGAGCCTGCAAATCTGATTCATTTTTGAAACTTTCTTCCTCCATTTTGGATTCCAAGCCCTTGCAAATACTCCTCTAAATCTAAATTCTCCTGCAAAACTGGTTTTCACAAAAATTTTTCTTCTAAGACTTCTGGACTTTCTGAGAGCTGAAAGAGCTGAGAGGCACAAGAATCCTTGCTCTTCCCCTTTTTAAGCGTTCTTTTGATCAAAAATACCTGATCATTGTAAGCAAAAAGGAGCTTGATCATACCAATTTTGGATTGAATATTGAGCAAATTTCTACTAGCACTTTTGTAGAGAGCATAGCTCGGACCATCAAAAAGAGAAAAACTCTTTCCACTTCCAATTGGCGCTTTGATGAGATATTTCCCTTTGTGAAAAAAAGAGTCTTTTTTTCTGATCTCTAAATGGCCCAATATTCCAATACGAAAACTGCCAACAAATCCAGCATTTTATGCTTTTTTTCTCAGGATAAAAAAACGCGCAAAACGATTTTTACTTTTTGCAAAAAGATAGTACCTATTCAGTCTACAAAAAAATTACACCAAAATACAAGAAAAAAGAGAAGTCTGACTCCTCTTTTCGATATTCTTTCATATCAAGTTTTTATTACAAACTTCCCAAATGCTCTTGAATTTGCTCAATCACAAATTGCAAGTCTTGTTCAATATAGTCTTTCCCTTGAATCTTAAATCCTGCTGCATTTTTATGTCCTCCACCACCAAAACTTCTCGCCAACAAAAGAACAATCAACAGCTCCTCTACTTCTAATCGAAGCTTTAAGATATATCCCAACCTTCTTGATCAAGATAACTAAATCATTATTTCTAATATCCTGCATAACATACAGTGCCATATCCGCCTCATCATGATCTACCCACAATGCCTTAAGCTCATCATCCACATAGTAACTATAAATCACATTCACTACTCCATTACTATCGCCTTCTTGACTTCACTCTTGAGCACCTCCAAATCCATTACACATAACCTTAACTTTTTGCATTCTTTTGAAGTATCTGTTGCATAAATTGCACACTACGATAAGTTTTTATTACGGAAGATTTCATCAATCACAAGCTTTTTATTTGCCCCCAAGAGCCAAAAAGATCCGCAGTTAGGTGGAAAAAGCTTTACAGATTGCTCTCCCTCATCATAACGAAAATTTCCACTATCAGTAGAAATTCCCATATACCACCAAGTAGCAATCTCTGCATCCAAGAGATCATTTCGCCACTGCCTTGTCACTCCATAGAGCAAAGAACAAGTACTTATCTCACTCGTATCACGATAGATTATGGTATTTGGAGCCTCAACATCTGGCTGATGATGATCCATGATAATTTTGAGCTGTGGATCAAAATAGTCTCTCTTCCATTGATAAAAAGCGGAAATTCTCTTGTAATGATTAAAAATCCAAAAATACCAATACATCATACTTTCCATAGTCAAATTCATATTTAACCTTATCTCACAAGTTAAGGAAATCAAAGACTCTACTTGGTTTGTTTTGGAGTAAAATACGACACGGTTTTTTTCCCTGCTTTTCAAGGAGCTTTCCTAGTCCCAAAATCGCACCAAGAGCATCTCCATCAATATTCTCATGACCAAAAAGGGCAAAAAGTCTGATTTCCTTCTAATATCTCTCTTATTTTTGTAAATTTTCCTGCATTTTTCTTTTCAAAGAATTTAAAACCAGCTTTCATTTTAACACTTCCAAGCAAAATTGCAAGAAAAAACATTTCTCTTGAAAGATACCCTCTTTTTCCTATACTCAAAAAAGTTTTTACCCCTAATCACTCCCGATGAACGAAATCCTCCAAAAAACTCTATCCCCTACTCTCGTGATCAAGCGATCAACGATATTCTCTCTTTTATGATCAAGAGGAATCCGTAGTAGTAAATTTTATCTATTTTTGCAAACATCGTTTCACACCGTCTTTTTGATCAAACAGCAAAAACAGAAAAAAACTCAAAGAGTACAAAAAATTCTCTTAAAAGTCTGACTTCCTCTTGCCCGATGGTATTGCCCTCCAAATCTTCTACTATGTCGCTCACTTTATGGGAAAAAATTCAAAGTCCCTACCTCTTGGCTCCAAAATCTCAACGGAACTGACTTTTATCCCCTACCTTTTACAAAGCATTAGAAAAAGTATGGAAGTCAAAAACTAAACATCCTCATCTATGGAACCAAAGCTGAATATCTTGAAAAAGTAGTTGAAAAACTCAAATACCAAGGATATAACATCATCTATGCCCAAGATGGATATAGTGATTTTGACTGAGAAAAAAGCTGAAGCGACTATGAACGAATACCAAGACACGATCAATGTCCTTATTCAAGGAAGATCCACTCCCGAAATCCCTCTTCAAGAGCTCCGAGCTAGTAGAAATTTTCAAAAAAATCCAACAAAAACTAATCGTGCTCAATACCGCTTGACTCCTAGATTTTATAGCATGAGTACAAAAAGAGCTCCAAAAATTATTAGAACACTCAAACTTGAATGGCTCTATCGTTTCATCTCTGATCCAAAGAGAAACTTCAAAAAAATTCTGAATTCTTTGAAACTTTTTCCATACCTGATCAAATATGCCATTCTCCTCAAAAAAACAAAAAAGAGTCCAAATAAGGACTCTTGAAAGTAGCTTGATACAGGCTACTTTTTCTTGCATTTTAATGCTCGAAAAAGCTGATCTCGACATGGTTTATCAAGGAATAAAACCGAAAGGAATGAAGAAAATAATAGTTACCAATACTAATATAACAATAGCAACTAAAAAATTCATCACACCGCTCATAAAAGTTCCAAAAACTGAATCCTGCTCAGAACAAGAAACAAGATTCATAATCAAAACCAAGCCCAAAAAGATTCTTTTTCATATAATTATGTATTTATGGACAAAAAGTATAAGATTATACACAAAAAGCAACAAAAAAATTTCTTTTACATCGTCTCAAAAAACTCTCTTTATTTCACTCACTGATTCAGCAAGAAAAGATAAAGAGAGTAACATAATAGTATAACACTTTAACGATCGTCTTCGTCATAATCCCTGAGGAAAAATAACTAAAGATCGCTATAACAATGACAAGGAAAAACACAAATCCAATCACCGTTACAATGGCAAAAAAATACCTGCTTAATACCAAATAACACAGAAAGGACAACAATCACTCCTAAGATGACCAAAAGACTATACAATTTTTTCATAATAATTTATGTTTAACATACAAATATTATTACAATTTTTACAAAAAGTCAAGAGCTTTTTAAAAAGAAGAAAAATCAGATTTCTTCTTCAATTTTATTCTTAGCTATAAAGAGAGACTCATCCTACCAAGAGGAACTTATTTTCCCCCATTTTGCCCTTTCTGCTAGTGAAAGTTCAAGCTCTGATTTGAGGCTATTTCGTTTCTGCGATACTCATCTTTTTGCCCATTAGCAATATCTTCTTGAACTTTCTTAACTTGATTTACAACATAAATACCATATTTGATCATCATTCTATCTCCTTGAGCCTTACCAGTATCAGCCATTTTGTTGTGCTTTTAGTTTGAAACTTTCGATCTGTTGAGTAAGTGTCTCATTTGCACCGACTTCTCCTACGATCTCTTCTACAGCTCCCAGTGCATCAACTGCCTGATCACTAGAGGTAGAAGTACCAAGGTCTGAGGTAGAACTTTGACTAGAATCAGACTTTTGATCTGATTCAGCAGTCTCTTGAGAGGAATCATCACCTCCAAGCACAACTTCCTGGACATCATCTCAGGTTTCTGCTTGATTCTCATCAAGAGTAACCTCTCCCACATCCGTTCCTTCATCACTACCTGTCAATGCTAGATCCTCATTCAAATTATCTCCAGTCAATAGATTATCAGTTAATTCAGCAGATCCATGTTCCTGATCTCCAGTAAATTCACTAACCTGAACATTTGCTGGGGAGTCTGAATTAATACCAAATATCTTCTGAATCTCCTGAGGATACTTCAAAATTGCCATAAATCAAACCGCTATTACCAATGCAAAACTTCCCAAAATTGCAACAAGTTTAGTCATCCCAGAATTGGTAGCTTGTGATTGCGGTTTGCGTAATAGGAGGATATGCAACAGGATTTGACAATGGATCCGGAGCTGAAACATCCATCATACTATCCAAATTCATTGTAGGAGCTACTGTTGGTACAGGCTGAGCGATCATCTCATCCAAAGAAAGCATTCCAATAGGCTTTTTCTGCCACAGGCTCTAGTTGAGGAGCTACTACTTCCTCTTGAACAGGAGCTTGAATAGACTCGATAGTTGGGGATTCCTGAACTGACATAGAAGGCGCTACTTCTTGAATAGGCTCATTAACAGGTACAACTGCTGGTTCTTCAATATTTTGAGTAACATTTTGATTAAGCGTAGCTCTCATCGCATCAAAAGGATCCATCTCTGCATGAGGAGCTGAAAAAAATTCACCTCTGAAGCTTGCTCTGAAGGAGTATCTACTATTGGCGCCTCCTCAGTCATAAAAAGAAGTTGAAATCTGATTTTTCTTCCTCATTATTTTCCAAAGAAGATTGCATCACTTCTTGAGTCCCATCAAGTTGTGTTACAGGATTTACGGTATCTTCTGGGATTACAAAACTTTGCTGAGAAGTTTCAACATCCGAGTGCATATTAAGAGATCCTTCTTGATTTACCAAAGGTCGCTCATCAAAAACCGAGCTCACTCTGCTCTAGTTCATCATTTTCCTCAAAATTCTGTCCAACAGGCTCTACAGAAAAAAATCACTAGTATCCAAAGGAAGCTCCTCTACACTCGCAATTCTTCCATCTCCTGGAACCGGAAAGGAATCTTCCTCTTCTTCTGAATTTTTCTACCTGATTTTCATCTGAAACCACAGGTTCTTCTTGCAAAAAATCCATACTCACATCAACTGGAGCTGGTACTGGATCAGAAGTTTGCAAAAGGTCATCTGCCTGAGGGATTTGCTCTGGATCAACCTTGCTAACTGGTGCTTGTGCCTTATTTTTCCTCAGTTTGTGATGGGAAAAGAATCTGGCAAATCCAAACTAAAAATCAAAAAGCTGAAGTCTGATTTTGATCATTATTTACCACAGGATCCTGAGTTTGTCCTACCGTTGGAGTAACTCCTGTATTTTGATTATCAGAAACTGGAGTAAAAACTGTGTTTTTGACTATCAGAAGTTGGCATTTTACAAAAATAGAGAGTAAAAATTTTTCTTTTTCACTCAATTATACTTCAATATTTTTGCAAATTTTGTCAATCTTTATTTATCGCTATCAGCAAACATTCTTACAAAAAACAAAAAAAGCCTTACAGTTTAGGCCTTCAAATACTCCATACTCCAAGAATGAGAGGAATCGAACCTCCACCACTGGCTTCGGAGACCAATGTGCTACCACTACACCACATTCTTATCTGATTAAAAGATAAACAATCCCACAAAAATTGCAAGCAAATTTCAGTTGCCTTTTTTTCCTGTGTTTTTTTATACTAAAAAAACAACATTTATCTTTTAGCAACTCAAATCCGTGACACTTTCCGAAACTACTATCGAGCTCTTAGATTTCATAAAACAAAAATCCAAATCCCACACTCCTTGATAGCGATCTCCTTGCTCACACCTACCAAAAATCTCATTGACACCCTCATTGAGCATAATCATCTCTACTATATTGAGTCTTCTCCTATCATCTCTGACTACGAGTATGATCAACTTTTTCTTATCTCAAAAATATTGAAGAAATAGCACCGCATCTTATCACTTCAAATTCGCCAACCCAGTCCCTCATCGGTCAAATCAGTGAAGGATTTGCTAAAAGCCGACCACAGGACTCCTCTTCTCTCCCTCGAAAATAGCTATAATGCACAAGATTTAACCAATCGAGATACTAGAATCAAAAATACTCGAAAAAAATCTGATCAGAATTGTTCGTTCTTTTACCGTCTTGAACCAAAAATTTGATGGAATCAGTCATGAAATCATCTATCAAAACTGACTTCTTACGCAAGCAATTACCAGAGGTGATGGGAAAACCTGAGAAGACATCACCATCAATGCAAAAACTATAAAATCCCTCCCCAAAAAGCTGACTCAGCCAATCAATATTCGCCTCAGAGGAGAAATTATGATGCCAAAATCGAAGCTCTCTGCGCTCAATCTCAGCAGAGAAGCTCTAGGACTCAACACATTTGCCAATACAAGAAATGCAGCTCCTGAAGTATCAAACTCCTTGATTCTACAGAAGTTGAGAGGAGAAATCTCATTTGTTTTATCTATGATATCCTGGAATCAGACACCAATCAAACAATAAAAAGAAATCTGACTCCCAACCTTTGATCTTCCTGAAAAAAATTCCAGCACTTTTGACAATATCCAATCTCTAATTGACGCTTGCTTAAATCCAGAGCTCAAGTCCTTCCTTGATGAGCAGGATTTTGACTTTGACGGTCTTGTAATTAAGATCACCGACAAAAAATCTCCTTGACTGAAAGGATCAGACTTCTATTCGCACACTGTTAGGAGTTACAGAGCACCATCCTAGACGAGCTATCGCCTACAAATTTCCAGCTCAGCAAATTGTCGCAAAGATCTGCTCAATCGACTTCCAAGTAGGAAGGACCTGAATTCTGACTCCTGTTGCCAATCTAGAACCTGTAAATCTCAGTGGAGTTACCATATCCAGAGTCAGTCTTCATAATTTTGATTTTATCAAAGAAAAATGAATCCCTAAATTGAGATTTTGTACGAATTCAAAGAAGTGGAGAAGTAATCCCATATGTCCTCTCAGCAATTCCTTCTAGAAGAAACGGCACTGAATCTGAAATCTTCCCACCAAAACTCTGTCCAAGTCGCCAAACTCCAATTATTAGCCAAGATATCCATTATTATTGCAAAAATCCAGATTGTCCTGCTCAACTCAAAGAAAAACTCCTCTACTTTGTTTCTAGAGATGCTCTTGATATTGCAGGATTTGGAGATTCGATTATTCAGCTCCTCATGGAACAAAATTTGCTCAACTCTTTTGCAGATTTTTATACCCTGACTAAAGTAGAAAAATCAAATTCTTCTACGCAAACTTCCATCTTTCTGAGACAAGAAGATTTCAGAACTTATCTCACAAATTGAGCTTTCAAAAACAAAAACCACTTCGAAGACTGCTCAATGCCCTTGGCATTCCTAATATTTGAAAAAAACTGCCCAAGACCTCTCTACCTACCTTGCACAAAAAAAGGTTACAAACCTGACATCTCTCATCGATGAACTCAAAAACACAGAGCAGACTTTTGAGCTATCTATGGGATCTGAGAAAAAGGTTGCAACTGATATTGCAAGATTCTTTTCTTCTCCAAAAAAACTCTAGACCTCCTCTACAAGCTCGAAAAATTTCTGACTCAATTTTTCAGCAGTTGAAGATCAAAAATCAAATACAGAGCAAAATCAGAATTCTCTTTCCTTTTCAATAACAGGAACCTTCCCATTATCAAGGACTGAAATTGCAAATCAACTTATTGCCCAAGGATATCAATTCGATGAAAAACCCAATTCAAACAACCTCTTTTATCCTCATAGGAGAAAAAGCAGGATCCAAAGCTGACAAAGCACTCAAATATGGCATCAAAATCTACGATAACTGGGAAGAAATAATACAAACCTTCAATATCAAACTCCCCGCACCTCAAAAACAAAAAAACTCCAACTCCCTATCCAATGAGGTCTCTTCTAAACTCAAAACAATCTTTTAACTCCTCTTTTTGTCAAATTTATGATCAAAAAAATATTCTCATTTACACTTTTCACACTTCTTTTTCGGCGTAAGCTTCGCCTACTCTCCACTTAGTAAAGTTCAACATCAGCAAATCGATCTCCAACTTTCAGGCTTCTCAAATCTTAGCAAAAAGCGAAAAAAAGTAAAGAAGCTGATTTTTCTCCGTTTAGCTCAAAAAGTCACTAGAAATTCGTCAGGCCTTCTCAGGAGGGAAAAGGAAAAATCCCTGGAGCAAAAACTCACAGAAATCGATAAACTCTATGTTCAAAAAATAGAATCCCTCGCTAAACTCTCTAACACAGAGCTCCAGCAAGAACTCTCTGATCTCAAAGAAACCCAGCTCATGTCTACGGAACTCGGAAGGAGTCTCCAAATCGAATCACTTGCTAGCTTTGAAGGATACGGAGAAACCAAAATTCCTACTCCACTCTACCGAATGCCAAAAAGACGATTTTTGCTATTCATAAGCTCCTAGCCGCCAGTAATTCCAGCACGGGGATTAAGCTCGATCAACAAAAACCTCATCCGCGAACTAGCAGTAGTCCTCCCTCCCAAAAACTCCTGTAACCCTTATCGGTGAGTACAAAGCTGACGGTTATACTTATTATCTAGTCAGGACAAGGGAATTTGATGCATGAGCTGGTGCAAAAACACGGATATTTTCTTGATGCAAGATTCATCAAAAAACTAGACAAAAAAAGCCTGAAGAAGTCTTTAATCCTCTCCCTTCTCGTGATACTATTATCAAAAACCTCCTTGCTACCAAAGGATCTACCTATGTACGAGGAGGATCTCGATACCAAGGACTCCCACAGATGGAAAGCTTTTTCCCTTCACAAAGCCCACTATCATCAATCCACAAAAAAACACAAAAAACCTAGAATGAGTAGATTGTTCTGGACTCCTTCGAGAAGCAAATGGAGGGAATACCCCTAGAAATACCCGCCAACTCCTTAACATAGGGAAGCCAGTTTCTATCGAAGGACTCACTCTTGAACAAATCATAAATCAAGTTCAACCGCTTGATATAATAGTACGAGATGGACATGTAGTAGTAATCCTAGATCAAACAAGAGCAATCGAAAGTAGACGAAGACCAAACTTCAAAGGTTGAGTAGAGATTACCAAGCTAAAAATCTCGCCTCACTGAAATCCTCAAAACCAGAACTCCAGTAAATGACTATGCTAGCTCCCCTTTAAGCAAAAACCAAAAAAATTCGTTATCCGCCGTCGATATGGAGAATAATCAAATTTTAATCTTGCTTTTATACGAGGGAACCATATAGTGAAATCAGATTTCAAAAACTTTTTTTATATCACATCAATAGCATGCGAGGACTCGTTATTTTATCACTCTTCATTGGTACTGGGGCAGGATATGCACTTTTCTATCGAAGATTTGAACAGAGAGATATTGTCGCTGAACTTAGAGACAACCTAAAAATGGCCAACGACCAAATCATCGATATGCAAGAAGAAATCGATGAGCTTCAAGCCCAAAACGATCTATTTAGACAAAAAGACCACAGAACTTCTTGAAAAAAACGATGAACTCTCAGATGTGGTAGCAGAGCTAGGAAAATACTATGTCCATATCAAAAAGCCTCTGAAAAAAACTGCAGAACTCTCCAAATATCTTCATGAACCTGACGCAGAAATAGAAGGAAAAAATCTGATCACTTGATTCCGATCAGTCCTCACAAAAAGATTCTTCTAACAAAAAAACAGCAAACGATAAAGGTCTTTGCTGTTTTTTTCTTTTACTAACTAAAAATACAGAAAGATTGAGTGAAGCTACTTTATTGAGTCCAAGATTGATCGCTGTATAGGTATTCCCAACCTGATTTCCTTGTACTTTAATTTCTACTTGTCAATCTTTTAACAAGGCTAATCGCCACAGGATCAATAGTTACATTAGTACTACTTGCTACCAAAAATAATCGGTCACTGCAAAATACCATTAAAAAGGTTGTCATGTCTTCTTATTTTTTTGATGGTAAGGGTCAGAATTCTCGTCTGATTTTTTTCTTGATAGGAGATGCAATATCACCCTGTCAGATCAACACTCCACTCATCAAAGAATGCTTTACCATTATTATCCAAAAGCACTAGTATCAATAATAAGTTTTGAAGTCTGAAGTTTTTCTTGGTTGGTTTGTACAGGTACACTAATAACTGGTGAAGATGGAGCTAGAGATGGAACTATGGGTGCTACATTATGTTCTAGAGTAGATCCTGTATCCGCTCCAGTACTCCCATAGGTCTTATTATCTGGCAAAGGAATCTCTCTAGGATGATCATCAAAAGGACGCTTAGCCTTTGCATCTTCCAAGAAAGCAATTGATCCTGACCATACTTTAAACATCTGCTCACGACAAAGCCCATTATTGATTGTTTCTATTCCGGACTTTTTCGCTTCACTACACTGACCAAATGGATAAATAGGACGTCAAAAAAATCTCCTTTATTAATTTCAAAATGCACGTGATTTCCTCCTAATCATCCCATTGTTGTTCCTGAATTACCAATCATACTGATTTTTTTGCCCCTTCATAAGAGGTTGTCAGGGTTTGAACAAGGATTTGATCCATATGTCCATAGGTAGAAAAAGTACATCTTCCCTTATAAATAAACTGAATCTTCACTACATTTCCATAACCAGCTTGCTGTCCTGCAAAAACACTTTTTCCATCGGCAATAGCATAAAGTGGAGTCCCTTTGGAAGAAGCTAAGTCTACTCCATAGTGGCTTCCATTTTCCATATCCCAACCACTCATATAGTTTCCTCCAAAAAGTACCGTATAAGTATTGGTATAGAGCGGATCTGCTCCATATTTAGCAAAAGTTTGCCCTTCTATAATCGGTAATTTCATCTTACAATCTGCATCGAGTTCAGACCAATGTTTGATTCTACATTCAACCTTAGAAACTTCATCTACAGGATAAACCAAACTGGTATTGTTTGCAAGACTCGTACCATTTCCAAAAATCAGAGTAGAAAAACTAAAAAAAGCCCGACAACCAAGATTTCTCCCAAATAAATCAGATTTTGATTTACCTTTATTGGAAAAGCTAAAAAAAGCTTATCAACTCTTTTACCCTTTGTGATGCTTTTTAACAATTCTTGTTCCAAGTTTTTTTGAGCAAATTAGAATTAAATTCTCATACTTTTGCCATTTTGCAGTCATGTGTATTATGCTGGAATTAAAACAACACTAATATTTTAATCATAAAATCAAAATATGTCAACTTTTTGCAAAAAGTTTTTTTAACAAAAAGAAATCTGACTTTTTAAGCTTTATTTTCACCTCTAATATCAGTTTTTTTACCTTTCTCTTTACAAATCAATAAAAAAATCATATAATACGGTATATTTATCACTTTTTTTCATTACGATTTTGGCAAACAATCCTCTTATCGAAGAAATCTCGCATCAGTCGAAATCAAAGATCTGATCGAAAGATATGTGCCACTCTCCAGAGCTTGAAGCAACTATTCTGGTAGATGTCCTTTTTCATAATGAAAAAAACTCCTTCCTTTATGGTTTCTCCAAGTAAAGGGATTTTCAAATGCTTTGGCTGTGGAAAAATGAGGAAATGCTATCACATTTATGCAAGAAATAGAGAAACTTGATTTTCGAGATGCAGTAAAAAGAGCTGCAAAAAATACAGCACATCGATATAGAAAAAAATACAGCATTGATAACAAAAAAACTAGCAAAGAGAAAGTGACGAAAAAGCCAAGCTTAAAAAGACTTCATACTCTTGCTCATCAGTTTTTTTCTGCTCTGCCTTAACAAACTCTCCCCAAGCTCAAGACTATCTCAAAGAAAAAAAGAAATCTGACATCCGATCTCATTGAACATTTCCAAATTGGTTATGCTCCCGACAAACATTATGAACTTATTCAATTTTTGAGATCAAAAAGGATTTTTCTGACAACGATTTAATTGAAGCCTCTCTAGCGAAAAAAACCCTCAATGGAGAAATTTATACCTTTTTAGAAATAGGATCACTTTTCCAATTTTTTTGATGCTATGGGAAATGTTATCGCCTTTTTCAGCAAGAGTAATAAATCCAGAGGATAAGCCAAAAATATCTCAATAGTGCAGAACACAAAGCCTTTGAAAAAAATCAAAAGTCCTCTATGGACTCAACTTTGCAAAAAAATAACATCAAAGAGTTTCAAAAACTGATCATCGTCGAAGGACAAATGGATGTCATAGGACTTGCTAGACTCGACCAACCTATTGAGTCGCAACCTCTGGGACTGCGCTTTCTTCTGACCATGTAAAACTCATCAAAAAGATATACTGAAAATATCTATCTTCTTTTTGATGCAGACAATGCTGGAAATCAAGCAAGCATCAGAGCGCTAAAACTCTTTTTATCAGCAAAAATCTCTACCCAAAAAAATTATCGAGCTACCAGACGGATTCAAAGATACCGATGACCTGGCAAATACTGAAAAATGGGAAATCAGACTTTTTGACTTGTTTAGAAAAATGCAGAGGACGGATTTATAAAAATCTATCATCGCCTTAGAGCCCTCATCTGATCTAAGCTCTCCTATCGACAAACAAAAACTCATCAATACCCTTTTTGAGCTTATCCTTTCAGTCAACTCACTCACAATCCAAGAACACTACAAACAACTTCTAGCAGAGAAACTTGGATTTGCATCTGAAATTCTCGATGCACAATTCAAAAAGATACAAAAGCCTGAGACGGAAGATCAATCCTCCTACAACAACAAAGACAATCAGAGCAATCTCAAAGCCAAAAATATCAAATGGAAAGAGACCTTCTTGTACTCAGCCTCTTTTTATCAAGGAGCAATCCTCAATTATCTCCAAGAAAATGAAAAACTAGAAGACCTCTTCTCTTTTATCAATCTCCTTGCTGAAACCGATCCAAACGGAGCATTATCCCAAGTATTGCAAGAAAAAGCTCGATGAAGATATGACAAAGAAACTCGATGAACTAAGTCTTTGGCGAGATTCACAGATTGATCCCCTTCTGATCCAGAAAAAAACTTCAACTTATCTGGCAAACACTAACCCCTTTATCTACAATCCAAACTCCAACGAGCACTCAAAGACCCTTCTGTTTCTCAGGAAAAGAAAAAAACAGCTTCTAGAAGCCAGGAAAAATTTAAAATCTGAAAAGAAAAAAACCTGACTCCAGTGACAAAAACCAAGTCTGAAGTCAGATTTTTTTAATCGAGGGTATTGGTATTTGAGATCTCTCTTTCATATTTTTTTCAAGAGCCTTTTCAAGATAGATTTTGAATTTTTCTTGAGAAAACTTTTTGTCAGCTAATAATTGGATTATCATTATATTCTCCTCTCTCTCAGATGATCGTGATTCTCTGTCAAATATCTGGATCTTGCAAAAGATTGATAAAAGGTGACTCATGATCAGTCTGCAATGCTAGCACAAAATGAGACTTTTTCAAGAAGTAAAAAGATCCTGGATCTTACGTGCAAATTTTCTATCTTGTTGACTATTGTAGTCTCATTCAAGTCCCAACTGCCTTCGTTCAAGTCACAAATGTGCAAGAAAAATCAGGTTTTTTTCCTTTTGGAGATTTTTATATGCCTTATTCGCAGTTTCTGAGCCTCAAACAATAGTAATTTGATAGTATTGCCTTTTCTCTTTCAAAGAAGATATTTGATCCTGAGGAATAACTTGAGATACTGGGAGTGATAGGGAGTGTTTTGCTTGCATTACGAAGTTGCTCGATCTCAGCAATCAGTTTTTTTATTTTCTTCTTCGTAATAATCTCTTTGAAGATCAAGTTCTATTTTAAGAATCTTGAGTTCTGATTCAAGAATCTCAAATTTTTCTTTGAGTTCTGAATCTGTCTCTACTGCATTGATAAATTCACCAACATTCTTTGCTTGCGTTTGCTTATCAATAATAATTTGTTGCACTTCTTTTGAAAAATATCTGGATTAAGAGTAGAAGAAAAGCCACTGACTCACATCAGGATTTGCTCTCCATGCTAACCAAGACTCAAACTGATGAGTATTAATAAAAACCATTCTTTGATCTCTAGTAACTCTTGTCAACGAAAAATACTCTATCCAGATACTCTTTAAGAACAGAAATTGCTTTGGGAAGAGATTCTGGATCTTTTGAGTAGCTTGATACAAAAATCTGAAACTGACTGGAATTTTTGTTCTATCTCAGACTTCGGATCTTTGAGCAATCTAAAAAGTGTCAACGCCCTTACTCTCAAACTATACGAATCATTTGGATCCAAATACTTGAGATAATTAGAAATTCCTGATTTATTCAAACGAACTCCTAAAAGCTACAAAAACGACAAAGCTCCTGATACTCTTTTCAAATACTTCTATACGAATCATTAATAAAAATGCAAACGCATAATACTCACAAAAATCGAGGCAAAGATCAAAATCCTCAAACTTGAAATCTGAAAGATTAGCAAAGAGTTTATCTTTATTTGTTCATCGATAAGCAAAAAAATTTTTCTTTCAAGATTTTTGAGTATAAGAACTATCATCCGCCAAAAAAATCAGAGTTTTTTTGCTGATCAAGCTGATCTTGTGCTTTGACAACTTCTTGCATAAAGGAGAGAAGTGAATGAGACATAGTGTGATTTTTAAGTTTTTAGATAAAAATTAATTTTCTCCTGAGGTAAAGAGCATATAGAGTTTTTTTCTCGCTCTAGTCGCCAAAACATAGTAAAGATTTGTAGTAGATCATCATTCTTCCCCATCCTGTATTCTATCTTCATCCCTAGGTGTAATATAAAGAATCACACAATCAGCTTCGAGCCCTTTGATGACTTATTTGTAGAGACAAAAACATTTTTGAGAAAAAAATCTCAAGATTTGCTGTAGTCTCAATGGCTTAAATGGCTTTTTACATTTACATTACTGTGATATTTTCCATGATAAATTTTTTTGATCATTTAAGAATTGAGATATTTTTATCAACATTTTTTTCTGACTATCTGCAAAAATCATCGTAGTCCGTTGATGAGCCTGAGCTTCCTTAATCCATTTTAACAATTGCGTATCTTGCATATGCGGATCAACTTCTGAAACTTCCTCTGGTACTGAGTCTGGGATAGATCTACAATTTTTTTGCTTTGGAGCGCAAGCTTGACTTGTTCATTTTCTGGCAAGAAATATTCCGCAGACAAAAGTACAAATTTCTCTCGTACTTCTCATATTGATAGTAAGTTCCTCTACTAAGCTCTCAGGATCAGATTCATTAGGGAATGCAATTTTTGCAATATCCGCTATCGAGCTTCACTCAGAACTTAATCCTATTCTCTGATTCTCATCGGCAAAGATAGAGAGATGTGGAGTTAAAATTTTAAGTGCTTCAAGAAGCTGGGGAGAGAGATCCTGCCCTTCATCAATAAGAATCTCATCATAAGGATAAATTCCATCATGATATGTATCTCTATATCGACTAAACAAAACTTCCAAAAATTCTTTAGACTGATTCTGTGCAAAATACCACCCTTCTACATCATTCTCCGGAATTGTCTTATCTCCTATTTTATAGTGAAGAACAGGATACTCTTTTGCTCATTTTAGGAGCAACATATTTACCTATCAGAAACACACCATTTTTTTGTAAGGAGTCTCAGAATATGCAATTTTAGAAATCAAACGCTCTCTGATCTTGTTATAAAAATCGTTGTAAATGGAAAAGATTAGTTCCTCTCCTAAGTTGAGGAACAGACAAAAAGTACTCAAAGCCCTCCCAAAAACAGAGAAAAAGTACCTTTTTCCCCCAATCTTTGAAGTCTTAAGATTCTATGAATAGCAACAACCGTTTTCCCAGTCCCTCAATATCCTTTTTACTACAAGGTTTTTCTCATCGTCACTTTCTTGCAGGACTATCAAGATCTATAGCAACAAGCGCTTTTTTTGCTCAGCGGTAAGCTGTCAAATTTCTGGCAAGGTAAATTTCATAGTACATTTCTTACAAAAATAAAAAGATTTTCTTACTTTTTGAGCATCGACTTACTTTTTTTCTCTTAGTTTCGCAAATCTAGAGAGTTTTTTTCAGTTCTTATCATATCAATCTTTATTGTATCAAGCTCTATCATATCATTCTTTATCATATCAAGTCCCATCATATCACTCTTTATCATATCAAGTCCTATCATATCACTCTTTATCATATCAGGAACTATCATATCACTCTTTATCATATCACAATAAATTCCGAATAGTCTTTGTTTCTCTATGGATTCATTCACGATTAAATCACAATCTATCATATCAGAACCTATCATATCACGATAAATTTCGCATGGTCTTTGTTGCTCTATGGATTCATTCACGATTAAATCACAATCTACCATATCAGAACCTATCATATCACTCTTTATTATATCAGGACCTATCATATCACTCTTTTATCATATCACAATTTATTATATCAAGATAAATCTCGAATAATCTTTGTTTCTCTATGAATTCATTCACGATTAAATCAAGATCTATTATACCCTCTTGGATCATATCAATCTCTATCATATCAATCTCTATCATACCGAGATCTATCATGTCTATTTCTATCAAGTCAATTTCTATTGAATCATTCTCTATTATATCATTCTTTATCATATCATTCTCTACTATATCAAGCTTCTCATCATATCACTCCTTATCATATCCAGATCTATTATATCATTTTCTATTATATCATTTTCATCATATCATTCTCTATTATATCAATTTCCATCATATCATTTTCTATCATATCCAGCTCTATCATATCACTCTTTATCATATCCAGATCTATTATATCATTTTTCTATTATATCATTTTCTATCATATCATTCTCTATTATATCAATTTCCATCATATCATTTTCTATCATATCCAGCTCTATCATATCACTCTTTATCATATCAATCTCTATCAAATCCTTCCTATTATATCAATCTCTATCAAATCCCTTCCTATTATATCAATCTCTATCAAATCCCTTCCTATTATATCAATCTCTATCAAATCCTTCCCTATCATATCAATCTCTATCAAATCCCTTCCCTATTATATCAATCTCTATCAAATCCCTTCCCTATCATATCAATCTCTATTATATCATTTCTTATTCCAAAGAGTTCTTGTTATTTTATTAACTCATTCTCTATTAAATTCGTTACTATCATATCAATCTCTATCATATCATTCTCTATTATATCACCTTATATCGTATCATCCTCTATCGTATCATTCTCTCATCAAACCCTCGTCTATTATATCAATCTCTATCATATCATTTTTCTATCATACCCATCCATTTTCTCCCTTTTTTATATAAATAAAAATCTCAAATCACAGGAAAGAACTCCTGTCTCCCCTCTCTAAATAATAACTAAAAACTAGACAAATACTGATCTTTCATCGATAGATAATCTTTAGGGAGAAAAAAATAGCCAAATCTTCCATCAGAGCAATCATTTCAATTCTTTTTGTCAAGATTCTTAGTTTTTTTCCCAAAAAGCGTCGCTTTTACTACTTTGATATCCCTATCGATAGTTAAAGCCTTCAAAACATCCTTTGCTGTATAAGAGTTCAAATTTTCCTCTAATTGAGCCATAGTCTCATTTGACAGTCAAAGAGCTCAAAAAAACACTCGTCAATTTCTCCCTGAATCTGTTGAATCAGACAAAGATCATCAGAGTGAGATTCCTGCTCAATAGTAAGTGTTTTTTCTCAGGATCTTGAATCAAAGTGTCTATAAGTCCTAATTCATATTCAAAAATTATCCAGCTCTGTTTTTAGCTGTTCTTGATCATTGATATAAGATAGAATATCTTGTTCAATCTGCAACATCTGAGATTCTAAAAGTTCTGAATAGAATTCTTGTGATTTTAGTCCATTCATCCAAAAACCCTTTCTCTTTTGCTTTCCAATTGTCCGATTTTGAAATCAATAGATTGGATAGCTTTCTCGAATTCTCTATATTGTCCAGAGATTTTTGCCAAATAGTTTGTATAAGATTTATGTAAATTGAATCTTGTCTTATCAAGAGTTCTTATCTCTTTTTGCTAAATTATCTTCTTTAAAGTTATGGGCTGAGATCTGCCCTCTTCAAACTTTTTCAAGTTTTTTTCTTTTACTTGTTGCAATACAGTTAGTCTATCTTGATAACATCTTACTTTATCCTGTTCTATAAATAATGCTGAAAATATTTTTAAAGATTCTCATACTGTTCTTTTTCCTTTTCTAAGTTAGATAAATAATCCTGGAAAATCACATCAGTCATCTCCAACAAAGATGTTTTGATACCTTCATTTGATCAAGCAATCTGAAAAGGGGTATTCTTATTTTTCACCATAGTATATAGGATTAAGAATAAATCCCTCGCAGTATACGTATGCATAAACTAAAAGTCAAGACATTCTCCTCTCAAAAAAATTAAAAATCTGAATCTATATCTAGTTTTTGATCCAAAGTCAGTTTTTTTCCCAACTTATCATTTCACAAAAACTTATTTTTCATATACATTTTTTTAATCAACTTTTCTCCCTCCCAAATACTAATTGGGAACACAGTTCCTGAAAATTCTTGAACAAAAAGCTTTCTCTCTCAACTCAAATATGAAAGAGAATCTGGATAAATCTTTTGCTCCTGCAGAAGTAATTTTAAGAGGAACTCTTGTCCATCACGGAGTCAAACTTTTTAAAGTAAGCAACCAAAAGTCCCCCTTTTTCTCAAAACTGGTTTCAAGATTTTTCAAATCCTGAGTAGAAAAGCACCTTGATATCTGGAGAAAACTGCTCACTCTCCTGCTCTACCTCAAAAAAATCGCACCATCACTCTCCAAAAAGTATTGGATCCAAGGTATTCTCTCTAACAAGATTCCAACATCTTGCTTCATTGACATTTTGATTGAGCGTTACTCCTCCACAGTTTCCAGGATGATAGGGATGTTTTTCACTCTGTTTTATCAATCTGAAAAATGCAAATGTGGACCAGTACTATTTCCGCTTGTCCCCATCTTCGCAATCAAATCTGAAGTCTTCACTTTGTCTCCTACCTTTACCAAAACCTCACTCAGATGCGCATAATTTGAATAAATCTTCTTACCTGCAAAACTATGCTCAATAGTAATCAGTTTTCCTCGTTCTCACTTTTTACCAGCATAGATAACCTCTCCGGTTCCAACAGCATAAATAGGAGTACCAATCTGCGAAGTAATATCAACTCCCCTTGTGCGCGCCCCATCCAAAAATCTCGTCCACCAAAATAGGTTCCGCCTCGCAATACCGAATACACTCTACGGATCAGAGGATTTTTTTACATAATCTAAGTATCTCGCTTTCTCGATTTTAGGTAATGGAATCGTACACATCTGACTCGTTCCACAGAATTTCCCAGTCACTTCTTTTTACAGGATAATCTCGAGCAAAACTAAGATTACCAAAGACAAAAAAGAAAAAAACAGATAAAAATCAGACTTTTTATCTTATTTTTCAAAAAGAGGCTAAAACACTACTATAACGTAAAACAAAACTAACCCCACACTCTTCCACTCTCCTTGTCTGCATCAGAATCTCATTTTCTACAAATAAATTTTGGATCAATAATATCCATTATCCTCGCAAAAAACAAGCCAAAAATTTGCAAAAACAATTTTTCAGCTATAATAGGACTGATTTAGTATATTATATCTAAATATGAATCAAAAACGAACAATTTTTGCAAATAATAACACAAGCACCAATGCAAACTATCTCAATGATGAACAAAAGATTCAGGAGATTTTGCAGGAACAACAAAAATTACAACAACTCTACAATCAACTTGTAGCCTATATTCAGGAACACCAAAATATGCCATCAGACGAGATGTTTAAATATCACGCACAACTCAAACAGCTCACTGAGTACTATCAAACAAACCAAGAAAAAGCTAAAACTCCTCTGATATTCGAATATTCAAGTAAACAAAAACGTACAAATAAAAAAGAGGTGCAGACATCTTCATTATCAGTAAAAATGTCTTTATGGGATGCGGAATTTTATTCTTCCTCCTAGTTATTGGTTTGATTGTCCTCTTTTTATACTGTACTACAAAAATCCAACCGGATGAGGAGGATTGACTGCCCTAGGAATAGCACCAGCCGTAGCAAAAATTTACTGATGGGTCTAACAGGGAATTGCAATGCTCATCGTCTTTTTGGTGGGAATTGTCATCCTATTGATGAACGTTTACAAAGCCTTTTACCGTAAAAGATAGACCAAAAAACCTGGTATATTTGAGGAGGAATCCTTGGATTTCTAATTTTGTGAATTGGTATTGGAGCGGGAACCAGCCTTATGTCTCAAGTAAGCAAAATTGAAGTTGAGAGCCTTGCCAATCCAGATCAAACGGTTCTTGCTTATGTTAAGACGCCGACAAAAGATAATCCTGATGTAATAAGTCAGATTTCTAATTCTACTATCCTTATTGCCCCAGTAAATGTCCCATTCAAACTCTTAACTGCTAACTACCAAAAATACGCACAAATCGAGGCTCGAAATCAACAAGTAACTAATTTACAACTTGACTGTGGAAACAAACAAATTCTGACTTATAATCAACAGTCAACTATGTTCAACGGAGCTTGTTTCTATAGCAAAAAAAGGAATCTATCAAATAAGCTTAATCATCTCCTACATCGACAACACTACCAAGCAAACAGTAAATAAAAAGCTACCTTCTCAAAGAGATCAACGTTGCTTCTGAATTATCACTTTCTACAACCTCAGACAAAAAAGCTTGAACTCATTGATAACGAATACGTACTAGGACCGCTTCCTTCTGAGTTAACCTTTAATGCAGATCAGATTTTTTTAGAGATTTAGGATTAAGAAACTATCGTATCAACTGGGATGCTGAAGGAGACGGGACTACAGATAAATCTGATGAAACCACCTTTAGTTTCAACTATGAAAAAGCTGAAGTATACTATCAAGCTTTAGTCTTCCAGATTATAATCCAAATATCATCTTCTCCTTTCCTCTCAGAGTTGAAAAATCACTCTTACCAGTATGTAAAATCGAATTTAGCAAGCAAAAAGTCAATACTTATCGTATCCAAGCATCATTCCTTGATGGCGGAGAAAAATATATCCAAGACTATGCATATCTCATCTCTGATGCCTCTACACAGCAATCTCGCAGATAGACAAGGAAACGAAGTAGGAATGGATTTTATCCACACTTTTTGATGGACAAAGGGTTTTATGAAGTGCTAATGAATTTTGTCACAACAGAAGGGAAGAAAGGATCTTGCCGTGGAGAACTAAGAATCAGTGATAAATCTAGTTTTAATGTAGATTATGATATCTTCTCACAATCTCCAAGACAAACACAATTTACCAAAGTAGACAAAAAGCTGATCTCTGATTCCAAGAGCATCAAACTCTCAGAGATCCCAACAAAATTAAAACTTAAAATCAACTCAATCCAACCTTCAACCTACAATATAAACACACAAATCACTCTAGACACCAGACCTATTGTAGAAACACTCGCTGGAGAATACCTCTTTGATGTCAGAGATACCAAACGCTCATACGCTCAAAATACAGATCCAAGATACTGTACGTGGACTGAGCTATGAAGAATCAATCAATATTACTATTGGACTAGATGATGTACTCTGAGACCTCAAAGTAGTAGGAGAAAAAGCTGATTTTCTCCATTGGTAGTAACCCTAGATGCATCAGCAACAAAACTCAATGACCCAAACGATAGTATTGCATATTTCACTTGGGATTTTGATGATGGAGAAGTGCAAAACAACCTCTCTACCTCAGTGATCAAACATACCTATATCTACAACAATACCAAGAATACCTGAATATTTACTCCAAAGGTAACTATTACCACAGGACGCACGGTAACTGTTCCTCTAAGCGAATCTATTATCGTTAATAAGCCACTTGTGAAACTTAATATTTCATCTCCATCTCATCCTACCCAAGAAGCAAGGATCTGAGATCAAGTCAGATTTTCTCTTGATTTCAATGGATTACCAAAAAAAGATCTATCGATCCTTTGATGACGGCAATGAAGAACTCGCCTGTGATGGTAGAGAATGTATCGAAATGACTAAAGTCTTTGAAAAAAAGCAGGAAGTTATAATATAAAAGTCAGAATGGAATTTGACGATCAACAACAAGTAGAACAAAAGCTTCCTTTTCAAAGTAAGAAAATAAGATCTGATGTTTTTATGCAAGTTAGTACTAAAAACTCGGATTTTTAATAATCTAAAAAGAGTTGACATTTTAAAGAAAATAAATATATTAAAAAAACTCACCTAAATAAATACATAAATAATATGGAAAGTTCACGATCGCTATCGTAATCATCCTAATCTTTGGATTGATAGGTCTTGCAATGTGGGTACTTCCCAAGTATGGAGTCTGGGAAGCTGAACTAGCCGGTAAAGCAGAGTTTGTAAAAAGCAGAGCAAAACCGTAAGATCAAGATCGAAGAAGCCAAGGCAAACCCTTGAAGCTGAAAAAGCTCAATGCTCAGGCCGAAATCGAACGAGCAAAAGGTGCTTGCCGAAGCCATTCGCATCGAAAACGGTGCCATCAGTCCAACCTACATCCAGTACCTCTGGGTACGACAACAACAGAATCTGAATGACAAAACTGTCATTTTATATTCCTACTGAAACAAACCTCCCTGTTTTGGAAGCTGGAAGAACAGCGGCAAAAACAATAGGAAAAGTAATCACATCAAAACAAAAAGAGTCCCAGTTCACTACTAGGGACTTTTCTATTTAAAAATAGATATAAAGATTAGTAAATATTATAAAATAGCATTGACATTTTAATGGGAAAATATATAGTCAAAAAGATCGGTAGAAATAACCAAAAAGCAATATCAAACAAGTGATATACTTAATGGAACACCTCTACCTACTCGTTAAAACTAATATTAACCCCAAAAACAACGCACACTATATGCCACTATTTAACAAACTCATTTTTGAGAATGGAAGTATTCTTGAAGGATTTGGAGGGAATCTTATCAGAACCTATCAACGGAACTACTTCCATCTTAAGTCTGGAATCTATGAGGTAAAACCAGAATTCCCAGAACCTTTGATTATTGAAATCAACGATCCAATAGCTGTTAGATCAGACTTTCAGGCAATCCTCAATGCTAATGTCAAAGGAGCTGTAGCACAAGCTGATATCAAAGGTGTAATAGCACAGGCTAATGCAAAAGGAGCAATAGCTCATGCTAATGCAAAAAGGAGCTAAGGCTAATGCTAACGCAAAAGAAGCTAAGGCTTTTTCCTTAGTACCAAAAGCAAAAGCATATGCTAATGTCAAAGGAGCCAAGGCTTTTCATTATCGTCATTTTTCTTTTCAAGAGGATCTCAAGCAGTCTTGTACCCTTCTGAAAAGAAAATGTTTTCTTAATACAAGATGAGAATATTCACACTACAAAAGATCTCCTTAGAATACCTAAGGAGATTTTTATCTTATAAAAAAACAATAGGAGCTAAGTAACTTACAAAACAAGCCCCACCAAAAAAACTTAAATATATA
>BNJT01001265.1_pt1 | contig 37577 bp, 35 predicted proteins | sample 8540491 | NCBI WGS metagenome assembly BNJT01 (sample SAMD00202455, study PRJDB9452) | human saliva metagenome | host: Homo sapiens | reverse complement strand
ATAAACTAACGATACTGCCACATGAGGTAAATATGGGAGTTCGTTTGCCATACACTTGGAACAACAAATGTTTACGATGGGGTAAGGATATCATGAAGCATGAGTCTGCGTACAATCGTCAGACACAGCCGTCAACACCATATACAACCAAGAACGACACAGCAAGGAAAGGTCGTGCGTTTGTGCTAACAATGAATCCGAGGGAAAAGAGTATAATAAAGGGCAATTGAGACAGAGCTGACATCGCCTGCAAAGCTATTTTTGCCCGAGATCAGTTGTTAAGAAACACATGACATCAGCCAACAACGTACTATTGTAACCAACGACGAAAACCCAGTGAGCCAATGAGTCTCCGCCCGCATAGTATGGCACCATTCAATGTATAAAGAATAACCGCAAGCAATAATCAGCGAATAACAATCTGCCCGTAATGCTGCTGATACCATCCATGAACTAAATATATTCATGGCACCGGTAGATCACAATAAGTCCGGCGGATTACAGAATATAGAAAATATGCGCTGAATCAGGACACATAAACCACTGTGTAGACCAAATAAGCTGGCAAAGCAACAACAAGATACCAACAAACTGCAAGGCAGACGTAACGTGGACTGAGAGAATGGACTATCGTCAACAAAATGCTAATATTGAAACAATACTTAAGTCCAGCAAAGAACAACCAGAAATGAAAAGCCTGAAAGCAGGAACCATATCATGCACTCTGAAATAAAAATTATACCTCTCCACCACGTAGGGTTATATACTGAAGAGCCTCGTTCTTGAAGGTTTGTCAATATTAAAGTGGTCGGCCACTTTAAAATAAGCAAGCTCAAGAATAAAAAGCAGTAGAAATATACACACACTGCCACATATAATTGTTTTAATATCAACTGAAAAAGAGTAAACCGTATCCTTCCAGCTAAAGGGACAAAAGAATGGCTTTATACCATCTGCAAGAACAAATAATACTTACAATTACAGCTATATTGTATTATTATTTATAATATCACTCGATTTTACAGTGACCTGCCCATTATTTTACCTGATATGAGTTCTTTTGTTGCTTGCACAGCTTATGTTATACAATTGGTCGCCTATAAAACACCATCTTCATATGGTGAACATTAACCTCGGATTATCGTCATTTCCACTCAGTTACAAATATCCATACTGCAAGACAACCTCCATCTTCGCACTCATATTCTTCTAAATATTTCTTTTCTAATTTCATGAATGAACTCCGTTGTTAAGCAAGACATTGCAACGCTATCGCCTCTATTTAACGAACCTCCCAAAATACACTCTCGGTATAAACTCTTTATAAAAGAGAATGACATCCTCTGTTTTAAGGGAGTCTTTTTACCGGATCCTGTAATATATTTATTCGAGAGAACATGAAACTTCGTAATTCGTAGCTTCTGTTTTAGCAATGTCTTTACTTTTCTTTTGTAATAACAGCACAACTTATTAAGCCTATACTTAATAATAATACTTTTATATATATACTCTAAATTGCCTGTTAATCACCTCTTTTATAGAATATAAGGGCACAGAGCTCACAAACCCGCATTATTTTAATATGTCACACTCCTGGATAGGCATGTAAGGACCATCTTTGTCTCAAAAATATTTCAGTACCCGAAGCCACACTTCCAATAGTGCGCCAGCAACGCAGCAGGAATGTGTATGCCATAATTGGCTGACCCAGAACTTAGAATGGTTTCTTCGATAACTTCTAATGATCAATATAAACATCATTCACGCTTTCTGCCACGCACATAAAATTATAGAAGCTTTCCGATGTATGCTGATGACGATGAACTGGCACTCACTCGTTCCAGGCTCTAAAGCATTGGCTAAATCGCTGGCACGCGTCTAATGACCGCGAAAGTTACAATTCATTCAACCTATTAGACTCTCTCTGCGCCAGAAGTTACTGCTGAATCAAGCAAACTTTTACCACATCATCATTTATTTATCCTCATTAGCCACATGAATGGTGTGAGAAAGTCCTTTCAGTGCCGACACAAAGGCATTTTTATCTATTCCCAATGCACGCTTTACCTTGCTATTGTCAACCACACATTTTCGGTAAGTTTTACAAACGTTCTGTAGTGAGTGGCAATGCAAACGGTCGCCAATTTTGACAAAAATGTCATGGCAGCATCGACCAAACTTCCATATTTTCGCTTTATGACCCAAACAATCACATATAATTTCAATCAGGTGTGTTTTGTCGGGATAAAGCCTCACCATCAGCACGTTATAGACACCACTATCTACATTTTGCTCCAAAAGTTGCCCTGTACAACAAAGCACACACATTCTTGTATGGCACAGAAAGAACGTTTGTTCTCGAAGGCAACCTAACGCCGCAAGGAAAACCTGCATTTACTACCTGTACCATAATAAATTTAAATTGGTCGAGTTGCCTGGTCCAGCATCATGCACGGACGTAGAATATAAAGCTGTCTGCCGCCGTGCAGTAGTGCAGAAGGCGCATGTTTCAAATCGTGTCGTTTAATCTGTCGGCCTCAGCTGGTTTCCCGCCGATGGACCTTTCGGGCGGGTTAAAGTTTACATTCCTCCGTCAACATCTCACCAGCCACTTGGTCGGCAAGGGCTCTACAGAGGAAAAAGAACCTGAACTTTTAATATCTTGATGATTCAGGAAACAAGAAAAACCTTCATGGTACAAACTCTATTCACCTTGAAATATATGCCTGCTTCGGGTCTGGTTTCTTTAGTGTGTCAGTGGCCTTCCCGCCAGCGAATAATGGCATCAACGTGAGGAATACGGTCGCCGTCGAGGTCGTCCCAGACATAATTCTCCTGGAACGTCCGAGACCATAAACCGTACATGTCCTTTCTCCTCTCAACAAGGCAGGATATTCTCTGCCCTGCTGTACAGCCATGATAACCCGTTATCAATATATCATATCAATATAACTTTCTCTATCTCGTTCCAAACGATATGATTTTCAAAATTGGTTTGGCACCCATCATGAGCCTTGCCGCCATCAACGTGCACTGCCTTGTATCGCGAATCTCCATGACCAGCATCAGAAAGTTGGTCAACATCATGCATCAACAAAGCAAGCCTGTAACACCTTCTTGAATAGAGCGCAGCCTGTCAGCGCGCGAGTTGTTATAACAGGAACTTGCATAGCCTGAGCTTCTGCAAAACACCCGTCGGAAGCCCTCACGGTATAGTAGGCTAACACGTAAACATTCATCATAGAATAGAAGTATTCCCATATCCGAGTCTTTGAAAATCAGTCCACACAATCTCGCTATCATTCTTGATATCTTGCTGTACATCATCAGGCAAAGCATCGCGAACTTCAAAACATTCCTACTAATAAAAGCTAGTAATTTGCGTGCTTTTCTTCAAATTTCGAAAAGCTCTACCAACTCTATAATGCCTTTGTCGTGACCAAGCGTCCTGAATAGCCAATCTGCACCAATCGCCATCAGTAACTCTCCTCACTTAGCCTTCATAGGGAGCCAACCTTTATGAATCGATGTTTTAGGATTAAATTCTTCCTTCTGTACTATTCCGCAGCACGTGCCTTTTATGAAGATATTGATGCGTCAGAAGCAGGCGCTGACACGGTCTCTCGATGGAACAAGGTTTTATGACAGAAGGACATACACAAACATCTTGGTTTGCACACAAAGAAGTGCAATGCGATCACCAGTCATAAGAATGAAGCGTTTCAGTCTGCGTGACGTCTGATAGACAAGTCCGTGGCGGAAATATATCTCGATTAGGGAACTCGCATCATCCATGCAGCAATCATGGATAACAAGCCACCCTTTTAGGTGTGTCCAACAACCACACCGGATCTGTTTCTCTCATATCAATGACATATTCTACAACTGTTTTCTAAAATCTTGCAAGAAATTGATTGCTCTTAAGACAGGTAATACACGTGATAATCAAAAGGAAATTTCTTCTGCGCTATATGCATCTATATTCTGATTCAGAGCATACAACATGAAGATGACAACCTTTATCTCTCACATTTAAAATTGGCCACCAATGAAATAAGGAAGCACAAAGTAAATATTAACTACATGGAGTATATTCTTGTTAATATGTATTTCATGATAAAACCATCGTATAATCAAAAGAAATAGCTATTATAGATTTGCACACACGCCCTTGCAAACTTGATCGTATCCAGCAACCATCTCACTGATATCAAATTCTAACGCGCGATTGAACAACGTTCGGCTATCAGCCACAATAAGCCCCACTCATCGGCCAAACCTATTAACAACTTGAGCTAATAAGCAGACATCTCTCGTGGAAATAAAAGGCCATAGGTCCTCGTTACCTCTTCCTCAATCCATTCACATCTGATGCTATAGTTACTAGGCTTAGGCACCTACATGCCTTCAAGAATACTAAGGCACTACCAAACCCTCCCAACGAGAAGACATAATGATTAGTATCAGCGCACGAAGAACATCTCGGGATATCCGCACGTAAACCAAGGAATCGAACTCTATCACCGACGTTTAAAGAGACAGCTAACTGTTTTACTTTCTTCCATTCGCTCTCCGGACACCAGCAAACCAAACTCATCCTTTCCTCGTCAAGATTACTAATCGCTTTAACTATTGTGTCTCCATCCTCATAGCGTCTCTGAAACCAGCAACCATTAATGACGGTGTCCTTTCTATTTCCTTTTCATCGCCAGTACAGCATTAGGAAACGCTTCACTCAACAGCAGAAATCGTCTCACACCATTATTAATCGTAGATATCTGACTACACAACGTCTTGCTCCTCATCTAGCCAAGCTCCTCCATATATTCTCTTTAACTTCTGCTCTGCAACTGCCAATGCCAACACATGATTGTTTTGCAAGTACATCCAATCTCTTCAATTGGCACATACCATTTCCATTCTCGTTTGCGATTAGAAGTGGTACTGTTCAGTAGAAACCAGCTGAGCGACAACATAATAGCAATTGCGACGAAAAGCTGCGGTGAAGAATTGTGCAAAAGGAACAATATCATATTCTCGCATTATCTTCATCAATTTTTAAAATATAGCAATGGATTATAAACACCACGCCCCAAAGCATAAAATTCGCCTGTGGGCTACTTTCTTCTCTCAATCTCGCATTAGCGGAGTTTCTCGCCATTAAAAACATATATCAACAGCGTGTCCTAAAGCCGCAATCTTGGTATTAAATGGTAACCACCAACGTGTCTTGCAGCCTCCCATCTCCAATCGACGATAACAACTCACAAACCTTCATTAGCTTGGTATTATTTTAAAAATTTGAGTATCTTTTACGAATCCACATTCTATCAAAACCCAGACATCTGTCACAACAACACCTTAGTATGAGTCCAGAACGTGGACTGCCAATATTCAATGTTGGATGCAACAAGAATATAATCTTCTAATTTCTTTGAAGGAAAAGTTTGTTATATCTGTCTCCTGCATGTAACAGCATGACCATAATAGTGTATTACATTCTTGAGCTGGTCTTATAAGCTTATCCCTAAGTACTTTGAAAGAAGCCCATGACGTACGAGCAAATATTTTCTTTAAATGGAATATCTTTTAGAAAATCAAACTTTTCTTTCTGTATGAGACTCAAATAGAGATGGTGTAATACACCGCTCATTAGGGTCTTCTTTGTGCAAAATAACAAACTTTGTCTTCGATCTTCACAGGAACAGCAATCCGTTACAGCCTTATCTTAAATACACTTTGTGTCAGCGGATCTATTTGAATCTCATGAAAAATTTATAGATATTTAAATGCCCACTTTTCCATTTTCAGAACAAATATATGTGTAAGGCTCTGCAGAACCGTCAGTTTAGTAAATCTATATATCTTTTATAAAGTCTCTCAAACTCTTCATCTTTTCGGATAATAACTGGGAAAGATAGATGGGTGGGCACTTTAAAATAACATCGCACCTTAAAAGTTCATCGGTGTGTGTCACGGTCAGCTTTTGATATTCTTTTCTATTTATAGGCTTTCTACAAACTCTTCAACTAATAAAATAATTTCATTTTTCTGTCGCACGAAAACAACAATGGGTTCAAACCACAGTCCTTTTAGTTTATGTCTATCCATTTTTACATCAATAGTGTACATCCGTTTATAACATCGTTAACGGAATTTTTCGACGAAGCCAATATCCAACGTTCTTTCAGCAGTTTCTTTGATTTGTGTTTAACAAACACATGTTATAAAAGTCTTTATCGCTTGCAATAATAAGAGAGATATATTTTTAAGAGCGATGATGTGTAATACTTCGTTACTAATCTGTCTTTAATATGAAAAATCAAGCTGACTGGTAAATAGACATATCCATAATGGAGCTATCTCTGCTTTTACTCTCTCTATAATACATAAAATAGAACTCGCCAATAATTTATAGCTGCTTTTATACTACTTTTTATTAGAAATATCTAAATCCAACATTTCTCCATAACATATTGTTGATGCACAGGACTCTTTTCATTCTTATTTTAACCGTTTTCGAAGTTAGTCCTCCCATCTAACAATCTACGGTAATAAAACAACTTGATTAAAGAAATATAATGCAAGTATTTCCTGCTATTCTATTCCAAACCAAATCTTCCGCAAACTTCTCATTATATATCCCAGGAAACGGGAATTCACGTAATACATCTGTCTCAAAGACTTCAAGCAAACATCGCCTAAAAAGCCATATTTAAAGCGCATATCTATAGAACTAATCGTTTCCCTGTGGTACTAAATTTCATAATTTCCAATAACTATATTATCACGATGACTATTACAAGCTGCAAACCCTCTCAACAGTAGTGTCCTCTCTCTACTAAATATTGACGGTTTATAATTAATAAGGAAATCTTTTGAAGAGTGTTTATCACTCATTCAACAATAATAAGCTCTCCTGTAGAGATTTTACTCCTGCATTAATCGCAGTATGTTTCCTCCATTAGATTGCTTGATATATTTTGACAACCATCTTCGTGTCTTCTTTTTAAAATGAGCTTATAATTTCACTCTGTTGAATCTGCTGAGCCATCATCAACAAATAATCCACCTCAAAATCAACAAAGATTTGATTCCTCTCAAACCTGATATAGATTTTTAAGCAGGTTTCCTCGATTATAGACAGGTGAAAAGAAACTGCTTATCATTACTGATAGAATCTATCTATAGCATACACTTTTCACCATATTCGTAAAGCCTGTCAAACAGGATCATAATCCTCACTCCATTTGTAGTGTTTTGTATGGAGAAAGCATGAAACCCATTGATACGATTCTAACAAACAATATCACGCTAACCATTAATAAATTTTATGAATTTGTCTGCACACCATTACAGGCTAGTAGAAAGTAGCAGCATTAATCCCATAAGATAAAACCACACCCTAAACGTCCACCATTTAAGGACAAAACAAAAAGTAATAATAGCAGCACAAAACCCAAAGCTGTATTCAGTAATACTATATCTTTCTTTGTATTAGAATCAAAGCACACCTCTTTAAAATTAAATAAAGAAAAATAAGTGCTTCTCCATGAATATACTCAGATCTAAAGCCTATATCTCGGCTCCGTTATAGTTATCTGTTCTAGCACGCATGTCGACGACATTCCGTATATTTGAGTAAAATAGCAGAGGGACCACCAGATAGACCAATGAATAAACATATAGCCATAAGAAGAATACAACATTCTTCACTTTGAACTTTCACTGGTATAAAGCAGCGGCAATAAAAATAATTGCAGAATTTATGGAAAGAAGCTGCTAACAACACACAAATTAAAAATTTACAGAATCCTCTCTTTATAAATATACTGTAATGCTAACCAATCTATACCAACTCCTAATCACTTTGACGTAAATAAGTAAATGTAAAGAAGAACACCAATCCTATACAAAAGTAATAATGCATATGGATAATCATACAATATTTTAAGGAAAAAGCATGTAGTGATAAATTACAAAAGTTATCAAGCAAAATAAATATATATCTATTAGATGTACTCTGATATCAAAACATTACATCCAACATAGGCCATCTCCTTGGATATACATTAAAGATCAAAGCATCATTATAATTTCCGTGAAAATTCCGATATCAGCACACCATCAAAAAGCTCACTCATAGATATATTCATATCATATCCTCCTAGCATATCAGAAAATCCGACAAAATTGATAAGACTATGAGAAAGCTAAAATAAGATCTCGTCTCATAATTATATTCCTGTAGCTATATAATTAAAGTATACACGTAATAAAAACTATAAATATATAATAGCATATCTATTTTTAATTATATTGATTACCAAACATGAGTAAGTTTATTATTTTACTCTTTACGACCAAAATACAATAATAACAGGTAATAACAGTAACAGACCCATGAGGGGTGCTATAATAAAGTCTGGTTATCCAATATGGTAAAACATCGTATTAATGTGAAGATATGAACAAACACGTTGAATAGATAATAGATTGCAGACCATAAATACCAAAGTATAAGTAACCAACTCTGCCATCTTCTTAATGATGTGACATTACATGGGCATTTTATTAAAACATTTTGCAAAGATAATATACACATCCAAACAATGATAATGAGCCAGGACAATCCAGCGATGAATTGCGAGCGTCAATTGCCATAGCGTAGAAAATAGAACTTGATAAGTAAGAACTTTGGGGGAACTTCATGTAACACCAAACAAAATAAAACAGAGCAAACTTGATCAATGTCACGCTAGCCTGGTATTTTGGTACATATATCAATATAATATCTATAAACCTATCCAAAAAGATCAACATCCAATTAAATTGCATAGCCATGAGGGGAAAATAAGAGCTCATCACGATAGAGCTCGTTGCCACAATAAAAATTATGGTATCCCGACGTTTAACAAGATAAATATACACATAACAAAAGAACAAAGTTCGTAAAACCACATTCTCCGCCTATAGTCCATTCCTTACAATACTTTTTATATCTTTGATAATTACACAAACCAAAATTGTTAGTAAAGAAATAGTAATTACAGGAACAACAGCTGAATTGTTTTGTTTTAAGAATTGAACAAAAGGTCTACCAAAAGAGCTGAAGAAAAACCACATAGCATCATAAATAAATGCATGTGGAAAAGAATAAATGCACTCATATAAAATGAGTTCTGATAAGACATATCTATCATCGGCTAAGAATGAACGTATACAGACCAATCCATATAGCCACTTAACCACATCTATATAAACTATTCTTTTAGATTTTGTTTCTTCAAGAGTTCAACTCATATCCTCATAAGGTACATTATTTAACATAGCTGCTCTTTAGGAAAACCACTTTGAAAAAGTTTTATCTGTCATTTGAAAAACTTTTTAGCACTACTCAGCATGAAGTAATCACCAAACGATTTGCATATATAAGTATCCTGACTTGCATCAAAGGTGTAAATCCTATATGAACAACTGTACCAGGAATGACATATACGTAATCTAGATTAGAAAGTTGGTCCGAGTTTTACTTATCACTAGTAACTAATACAGCGCTCATCTGGATATTGTGTATGTAAAACTTCTGATTCCTCGAATATACTTGTATATAAGTTTCGTCTCGATATTGGTAAAATATCACCACCTCTCTTTAAAGTCACCTAATAACTGTCGAAATCGGAAAAGTTAAAGAAATATATTGTCGTGCTCCCACCTTGAGTTAAATGAAAACGAATATGCTGCTGAAGACGTTCAGAGGGCTCAAAGTTCCTCAAATAAATTACTAAAAGTATTATCAGCAACGCCATATTAGAATATATATGAATCTGTTTATACGATTTTCAGATAATATCTTAGCAATTTTCGTGCTCTTTATCCAGTGCATTATTCTCCAAATTATTATTATAAGTTAAGAGTACAAAGGATACTACCATCTTGGTATCCCAACATATGTTTTTAGGTTCAATCTGCCACACCAGAATCACTTTGGTACTAAATAGTCTTTGTAAATGCAATGGTCTCAAAACTATTTTAAACGGAGACGATGTCGTTTGCACTCTTCATATAGAGCAGTATTGACGCCTCTGCAGACGGTCTGATAGGACCTCCAGAAAAAGGTAGTCTCTATGGCTGAAATCCATATAACAATAACAACTCGTACTGTTTACTATCACCTACCAATCCTCTAGTCTTATATATAAAGGTAAAAGCAAAGTTCTCCTACATACAAAAATTATGTCTAAAAATTACAGAATGTAGAATAGAGAAGATAAGCAACTGAATAAAAACTTTTTATACATATTATTTTATAAAACCTCATGCATTATATCATCAACCCCACATCTAACAGTTATTAACAGAAAACAGTTGTTGTGCAATACTTAAACCGCTATGGTACTCTAATATTACCTGTCTTCCTTCCTTGCATATATCTTCATAACAAGATTGATTAGAATATATTTCTTTAATATTGATACTTTTGTATCATTATACTGTAAACACGAAATATTATTTTTAACAAATATATTTTCTAGTGCGCATACCACGTAAACCCATAATTCAATAAACCATTTGCGAATGCATCGAGTACCTTTTCCCTGTCCCCGTGCTAATACAAATTGGTGTAACTTGTATATCATACCTCTACTAATTCTCCTCAATATAATTACTAGAGCAAATTTAATATGACAAACATCGTATCCTACATTGACGAAAGAGTCATTGCATGCTGTTCTATCCTTTTCCAGTAAATTGATAATCGTTCCTTCAGTTAACGCTGACACATTATTTTTCTTTACTTAACTGAGTTAGTTTATCTCATCTGCATCTTGCTGCATATAGAGATCATATTGTCCAGCTATTAGCACTTTAATTTTTCGGGTGATGAGAAAGAAAATTGTCGGGTAATGCGACTTGATAATCGGGATGTCGAATAAAATGAGCTTGAATACCAGGCTTGATTTTTAAAAATTCTACATCAGCTTCACCTACCAAATGATAATGTACATTTGGTGAGGTATCAATTTCTTCTCCATATTTAGATACTTAGGATACATATATAGCTCCAAAATCTGATCTTATTTTGCATTACAAACGCTTACCAAGCATCCTATAATAATATAAAGATTCAGTCACAAAGTATGTATTCCTCTAAATCTTTAACTGCATAAGCTTACATCGAGATATTCTTCCATATCCAAATTCCATCTCGATTTATTCTAACTATTTTATCTATTTGTTGGGAACTTTAAACAAATATAATTTCCAATTGGATATTTTAGAAAAAGTCTGAAGGATGAAAGGTATTTAAGAATAAACGTATACCACCACGGAACTGGCAATAAATGAATCTTAATATTTAAATTTGTACAGATTCTATTTGTTCATTTGACAACTGATTTAAAATTATATGAATATAATTCTATGTCTATATCTTTATCTCTATCTACTATAGATGATAAGTCAATGCACTTGTACTGTGAATATTTTCAGCAGGCATCATTACAGAAATCACACTATTTTCATCTGTTATAAAAACTTTTGTACTTACACCATAATCCAAAACAAGTTTTTATTTAGACATACGTATTTTATAATAGAATTTCTGCAAGCCTATAAGTTATTGGATCCATATATAAAATATAAAAATGGCTTGCATACCATATATACTTCCTTGCTGTGTTTGAAGAGCCTCTCCTTCAAGATGAATTATTTTGGGTGAAGTAATAATCATTCTTTTTATAACCTTTTCTTCATCATTCGATATTGTAGTTCACCTTCTTCGCCATAAAGAAATATATTATCAAACATCCTGCTTCTTCTATTGCTATTTTTGGCATAAAACATATCTGCACCACAAATGCATTCTACTTTTTATCGGTATAATCTGGTTTATAATTATGTGGTTTAACTAATCGTTTCAAAATCTTTTATAGTAAAATGCAGGAAAATAGAGTCTCTATATGTGCTATCAGGTCCCTGTAGATAGCAGCCATAAATAGTCCTTAAACCATTTGAAGTTGCATACTTACTCTTCAATTGCATTATTAACTAGCGTATCTGAATTTAATAAAAAGATAGTCTCCCTTGGCTATTCTATTCCACGATTATTACCATAACCAAATCCACCATTCTTTTTCTGAATAAATATATTTTATCCGAATCTGTCTCAATCTATCTTTAGAGCCATCAGTTGAAGCATTATCTACTACTATAATCTCGTAAGAGATATTAGTATTTTCTATAATACTCTATACAAGCAGAGGTTAATTCATAAGTATTGTAATTAACTATGATAACTGACACATCCATAACTTCTAACTAAAATGTATTCTTAGATAACTATAATGATTAATAATTTCTTTTATTTTATACCATTTCAAAACGTATTATAACGTACCCATACAATATCAAAAAGATTTTAAATCTACGTGAATAAAAATACCAATAATGCTTCTATACAAGATGAAAACATACTAATATATGCCGTATATAACACAGAATATCTGGTCAATAACAGGAAAGACCTATGGATAACAGATACACCCACAGTCATAAACATTAATTCTTTTGTCTTTTATAGTAAACAAAAATTGCAAATTGAAATACACACATTGAAAAATGTGCTTTTAGACAAAGAGGCAATAGATAAATTACCGATTCTTGATACTTGGGGAATAATATTGATAAGTAAACGACAGGCTACGTATAAAAATAAAGCTAAACCTGCATAAAACATTAGCAATAGACCTGTTTTGTTTTTAAGTTTATCTTGGATTGAATCATCTTCCTGGGAGAGGTATTTAAAAATATAAACAGAATTAGATTTTATTAAAGGCTGCACCAACCGAGTAAATGATGAATGCAAAATTAATAGCAAAACTAAATAGACCTACAGCTTTAGTTGCAAAGTAAGTATTGATAATATACCTATCCATTCCCTGACGTAAGAAACCATTTATACTATGAGGAATTAATGGAATACCAAACAATAGAGTTTCTTTGTAAATTGCCTTTAGGCATCACACGTCTTATATAGCCTTTTGACGAAACCAAGTTAATACATCCTCAAATTATGTAGAAGCTTAAATTTGCTTCTACACGTCCCATCCAATCCTGTTCAAACCCAATTACAAGTACAAGTGAAAGAGCAATATTTATAAGAGTAGATAAAGTTGTTAAAATACCATATGCTAGCGTTTTCTTCTAATCTGAATATATCCAATAATAGATTATAAAACAACCGTTGTTGAGTATAAATAGATGCAGAGAACGTATAGTTGGTTGAATATCAGAAATTCGAGTTACAAAATCAGGAAAGACCAACTATTAATAATAATATAGCCGAAACTATAAGAGTAGAACTTAAAACAACATTAATATATCTGCTAATGTTTCACGAGACTCTTTAAAATATTTTATACTAACAATGCCTGAAGTACATAAACATATTACATATCCAACAACCCTACTGCTGTATAAAAGATTTAAGCTGCCATAAGAATCTGGCAGAATATAGTTAGATAATATTAATAGCAGGGATTTAGACCTTTGATTTAGAAAAGAGAAAATGCAAAGAGACTACCACTTTGCACACTCTTATTATAAATGAGTTTATGAAGAATATTATTCATCTTTAGTTATTTCCCTTTATCATCAAAGAGTATCTAAGGTCCTTTTCATATGCATCAATAAAAAGACCCTGTAGTTCTATTGAAAATCTTAATGTTCATATAATCTGCAAAATTCTGAAGATACAGATGGCTCAAATGTAACTAATTGAGAACTTAAAATCTATTAACCTAATAGGTGTTCCGTCATAATTACGCCATACAGTCTCGTTTTCTCCATAATAATGTCTATTCACGATCTACTACTCATTGCAATTATTAACCCTTATATCTTTCATCCACGAATGTTCAAATACCTCAAAAGATTTATTTCCTTTTATAGCCACATAATATAGCAGCATAGATAGCTGAAAGACTTACATTTGAGAAGTTGGGAGATACTAAACCTTTTTGTATAGCCACATTTTAATTCTGTTTTGCATATTTTTGTTTCTGGTTCCCAATCTATTATTTGTATATCTACATGAACTGCTGACATTTTTGTTCTTCTCAAATGTCTCTTTTTATATGGTAAGGGAAAATCATAAGGAATAAATATTTGAATTGCCCAATCACTCGTTGAATATTATCCCATGCTATATGCTCTGACTCTGGTTTCCTGCCAAAAATAGCATATCAACCATTACAAGCATCTTAGGGTTTCAACTTGAAGAACAAATCTGTATTAACACTTAAATTTACTGCACAGAAATCAAAATCCTTCAATTGGTCAAGATGTTTTTCAATTAAAGAAAAGCTTGACCATTACCTAATAAACAAAGTTTTCTATTTCTAATACTATAATCAAAATCATTACCAAAGTGCTGAAATTGTAGTTGATAAAATAGAGGTCTCACCAAAAAGACTTAAATAGTCTGATATATATGCTATAATAATATGTACTATATGACGAAAACGTTGAAGCATGATAAAATCAACAAAAACTATTATCAATAAATTGTATTCTGATTTTGTGTCATTATAATCTTAGCTAATGCTAAATCTAATGGGCCATCAATATCTATAGAACTCTCTGCTGTCATTATATATGATAAACTTTTTGCACCAAAAAGTGTCTCTGATGCAGATAACATTCAGGTTTTGCTATAAATATAGCTCCATTAGGAGAATAATCTTTATAACCTTTGTCTCTATAGTTAGAAAAATCAGTATCAAAACATTTCAAACTTTCGTCTTCATCTATAGGGTTACCAAGTACTTTCGCATGTTCCGACTCCTTTACCGATACTAAAAAATCAAATGATCATATTTTCTTTTCGAACTTTTCAATAGCCTCTTTAATATGCTCTGCATTACGTAATGGGGAAGTAGGTTGAGAAGAATAGAAAATAATCATATGATTCTTGAAGCTTTATTCATCAGAATATCTTCTATAACCATATATGTTGTTGCATTATCGTTAGATAAATTCTCTCCTCTCATAAAAACTTCCGCACCATATCGACGAGATATTTCCGTAGGTATCATGAATCTGTAGATACTATAACCTTATCAAATAGTTTCGTATTAAGTGCTGCTTCTATTGAATAGGCTATAAGAGGCTTGCCACAAAAAGATCTATAATATTCTTATCCTTTAAGCCCTTTGAACCAGAACGCGCTGGTATAATCGCTATTCTCTTCATCATTATTCAATTTATACATTCAAAGGCTTGATATCATAAAAAGCTTGTACTTTTCCTTCTTCTCATGAAGAATATCCATTGTCAAAGCGATAATATAATTCTGCAGAATTCTCTTTATAATATGGAGTATCAGTTATCACTTGTTCTTTTAGTGTGCAATCACAACTCAATAGCTTTGAACTATTTCCTTTGAGCTGCAATTAACGTCCAATATACTTTTACTTTTCACACGTCCTGTTTTGAGCGTCCACCGATATTTACAGTATAACTCCAAGTGAAGGGACCTCTATAATACCACTCACTTGAATTACCAATCAATGCCATTGATTTTACAAGGTAATGATAAGCATCTGGATGTAAATTGGTATAAAAGACACACTCTTTTATGCTTATCACAAAAACTCTTTACACGGTTTTGTTATCTGTCATGTGGGTATCGGCATTAGAACCTATAAAATGCAAAAATGATAATTACTTGTAAAGGTTCTATGGCGGCAAACACCTCGTTTATCTGTTCTAAAGGAGACACATCATTCAATGTTTCTGGGTGGAATAGAACTACAAAACTAGTCTCATTATTAACAAGCTCTGCAGGAACATTCTGCATGTCAATATGAAGACAATCTTTCTGCACCAAGCGCACCAAGATAGTATACATTATTCGGATTTTCACCATGCTGTATAACAGCAGCTTATATTCTAACGTGCTTGTGAAATGCCAAGTAGCCATCTTTGTAATAGAGTGACGAATACCCATCATAGTTTGCCAAATGTAAGCCCCCACCATGCAAATGTAAATAGGAATACGATGCATAGCAGCTGCTATTGCAACACTATAAATCTCACAACGATCTCCCTAGTATTATCAACAAGTCTGGTTTGTTTTTAGCAAAATATCCACTAAAGTCTGCCAGTTTTAGCCATGATACAACATGTATCATCAAGGAATCCATCTTCACTTGCACAGCATCCTTTATAATCTATACGAAAGCCGTCCTGCTCAATAATATCTATAGCATTTCCAACTCAGCAGATAAAAGAGCGCCTGTAGTAAGTATATAAAAATCAACCTCTGAATCATGATTCAGCTTTTGATATATAATTGCTGAACTATACCGTAGTCAGCACGAGATCCTGTAGCAAACGCAACTTTATATTTCTTCATTATTCTTCTTCTACTAAAGTTCTATTAATTCATCTTCAAGAAAATCACGAACAGCAACAGAACCAATAACATGATACCATTCCATAGGGCTAATTCCATTGCTGGACGCTTGCAGGTGAGATTTTGTTCATTTAAGATATCACTTTTCTTTATTGCCTTACGTGCAACTATTGATTTTCTTGCAATATTAATATTACGTCTTTCTGACTCTGTAACTCCCTCCTTCACCTGCCAAAACTTCTATTCGGCGAACATTATGACATAATTCTCTCAGTTCTTCGGGGAGTAGCAGACGCTTTATGGTCAGGACCTGGCAAGTTTTTATCTAATGTAAAATGCTTTTCAATGAGCACAATATCCTTCATACAAGCACCTATCGCAGCTACATAACCTGCAGAGTGATCAGAGGCTCATCTCAATACCAGAAATTTTATGTAAAGTATCAATTGCACTAAGATTTACATCTTGATCAGGGGTTGATACTCTGCATTACAGTGAAGTATTACTAAGTTTTTAGCATCTTCATATTTACATATTATATCAACCGCTTGATGAATTTCTTCAATAGTGCACATACCTGTTGATAATATTATCTTCTTGCCATCTATCTTAAACTTTGCTATTCGTTCAAGAAATGGCAAATTGGTAACTGCCAGAGGGAATCTTCCATACTTTCTGCCCACTATTCTCCAAGAATTCTATTGAATCCATATCAAAAAGGAGTCGAGAAAGTATCTAATCCAAGACTTATCGCGTAATCACGCAGTTTAATGAATTCACTCATAAGGAAGCTCTCAGCTTACGTGTCATCTCCAGCTGATTCTCCTCTTCTCCTGTTGTCAGTTTCTGGTAATCAGCTTCGGAGCGTATTTCGAAATCAACTCTGAAGCTTTAAATGTTTGAAATTTGACTGCATCAACACCGCATGCTTTTTGCTTCATCAACCATACGTGTTTGCCAAATTAGGATCACCGCAATGATTGCATCCTATCTCTGCAATTATATAGACATGTTTCATCGTTTAATTGTACTTAGGACTATCAGAATTAATTTTCGCAGGAACACCTACTACTACTGTTCGTCTCCTTAACATCTCTAATAACAACTGCTCCTGAGCCAACCAAAGCCCATTCACCTATTGTTAACTGACCATTTATTACTGTGCCTGAACCAATAAAGCTACCATTCTCACAGATAACATCTCCATTAAGTGTTGAATTGTTGAAATATTAACATGGTCTTTAATACAACAACCATGTTCAATCAGAGCACGAGTATTAATCACACAATTGTCACCAACGGAACTTCCGTGATTAAGTATTGCTAATTTACCCATAAAAACATCCTTCGCCTAGAGTTGCAGCATGTGAAACTATAGCTGATTTATCAATCACATTAATAAGTGAAAGATTACGTTCTTTTAGTCTATCAAACCATAATTTCCTCTTGGAATTGTTACCAATCGCTACAAAATAAACAAAAAAGTTTCAGGATTTTCTATACAATCTCATCGTATTGCCCAGTACTGGATAGCCTTGATGATATAATCTTTTCTTTAATATCATCTATGTACCCTACCATTTCAAAATTCATATGGTCTACAGAATCTAATACCGATTTTGCATAACCACCAGCACCTACTATTATTAACTTCTTCATATCGTTTTTATCTCTTTTTAAATCAAAAAGGTATATAAAGAAACCTCTTCTTTTTAGCTAATAAAGATATTTTCACATTATAGTGTATGAAAACATATATATCGAAACTTATTATATTTGCTTTTACTGAGAAGTAATTATTGTCTGATAGACCAACACAAGAACCATTTATATTTGTAACTCTCCAAATTTTGTGTTGAGATGTAAATTTCTATCTCATCTAACCCATAAAATATGCATTACGATAAGTGTTTATCCATCTCATTTAAACTTCGCCGTTATTTACAAAGGTTTCAAGAATAAAATACCTGCAAGCACATAAATGCATGCAGGCTAACAACTATAACGGCTCTTCCACATATGAACGGCAGAGTAGTATATCTACCTCAAGTGTTTATCATAAAACCCGATAAACGTAATTCCTTTGATTAATACCTACCGAATGCAACGTTCGCAGATTCTTGCTATAATAGCTTCTCTCGTTAATAACGGTGTAAAAGTAAACATTTAATTTTGAAATTCAGAAAGAATATCCAATATATATTAATTCATCGTTGCACATTACTCACAACTGTTAACGATGTAAAGAGGTTATTCTATGGTGATTTGCTTGCTTTTACCGCAAATCGAACACGTTTTTCTGTATCGCCAAAGCTTGTCACTCTCTTTATATTAAAGGCTTCATACCAGCCTTCTATATGCGGTAAAGCACCGTTAACACGTAATCGTGCAGGCGCATGAACATCAGCTTTCACACTGTTTATTAACGTTTCTTCGCGCATACTTCCTGCATAATTCAGCGCAAACGCCAAAAAGAAACGCTGTTCGGCCGTAACCATCTTTTGATAGGCAATGGTTTTTCTTTTCATTGAGAGTTTGAAAGCGTCCCATGCAATATTCAGTCCTCCATTGTCACCAAGATTCTCTCCCAACGTTTGCCGTCCATTTACTTTAGCTCCTGCTATCACCTCCATGCCGTCAAAATGATGTATCATGCCCTGAGCGCTTCAGAAAACGTTCTCATCTTCCTTCTTCCACCAAGAATCTCAGATTCTCATTGCATCAAAGCGTCTACCTTGATCGTCAAAACCATGAGTCATTTCGTGTCCAATAATTGTCTCCTATTGTCCAAAGTTATATGCATCGTCCCTCATCTGCACAGAAAAATGGAGCTGAAGAATACCTGCTGGAAACGTAACATCGTTGTTTACCAGATTGTAACAAGCGTTGATAGCGTGTATTCATATCCCAAAGCTTCCTGTCCACAGGCTGATTAACCGTTTTACGCACAACTCGTCATTCTCATGGGCGGCTATATTCCACATATTCTCAAAAATAAGATAACCGTTCATCTACTTTCAAATCGCCATAATCGTCCCACCTTCCTCTTCAGGATATCCTATTTTTAGCTTCATGGCGCTGAGTTTTTCCAACGCCTTTTCGCGAGTTTCTTGCGACATCCATTCTGCCTCACTGATACGAACAGCAAAGGCTTCGCGCATACGCTCAACCATTTCAGTTACTCGTCGACGTGACGATTCGGGGAAAAACTGTTTACATACACCCTTCCCACAGCGTCAGGGAGCGTATTTTTAACCGTATTTACGCCACGTTTCCACAACGGTATATCTTCTTTCAAGCCCGAACAGCACTACTAAACTTAAAGTTTATGTCACGAAAACGTCTGTCCTAAACACCCAGAGGCATTGCGCAAAGCACAAATATAAGTCGCGAACGCAACTCTTCTATGGGTGTTTCTGCTATCAAGCGGTCAGCTTCCAGCCAATGGTTCGGGTTGTTCCACGTTTAAATCTACAAACCTGGAAACTTAATGCCTTCACGTAATGTCTCCCATTCTATATGGGGATAATCGCGTTTTAGCTGCCTCCCACGTCGTAAGGTGATAATTCTCCTCCACTTCACGCAGTTTCTCTATAGGATAAGCAACACGTGCCATGCGTGTTTCAAGCTTAATGACATATTGCATCATTATGTCAGAACGCAAATTATCATATCCTGCAGCAGTAAGAATATCAACAATGTACGTCTTATATGCGTTCAGAATTTTACAACTCATTGTCATCGTCATTCAAATAAAAAGTCACGCAAAAGATAATATCCTCCCGACCTATCGAAACGATATTACGCGACGAATCATGCAAGTCGGGACCTGCTCCTATTCCAAACGGAAAGGCATTATAACCGTGGTGGCATAATCGTGAACAAAAAACCTGCCAATCATGCAGATTATCAAGCGCTTCGGCTTCATCGAGCAGAGGTTGAATAGGCTTTGCACCTTCTCGATTACAACGCTCTTGATCAGTCACCAAATGGTATAAACTCGCCATCTTCTGTTCCAGCGAGTCTTCTTTGTGGCTCTGCAGCCATACTGCCTCATCATTTCGCGAAGCACCTTTGCAAACGTTCCGACAAGAGTGTAAACTGCGTCCGCTACTCACCTGATCATCACGAAGTGGGTGGCGTTTAATCCAGCCTTCACAGGCATAACGATAAAAAGTCATCGCCCGCATTAACCGTCAGGTCCATGTTTTCTTTTACTAATTCCGCCACGAATCTCATCGAAATCAGTCCCTTTTCTGCTATATGCCTTGTTTATTCATACTTGCAAAGTTAACAAAAAGCCACTATTTCCCACAAATTATGCTACAATTATACAAAGCTTCTAAACCAAATGCGTACCTTTGTGACGATTCACCACCCACTATAGCTCTGTAGCGTGGTGTAAAACAACTATTACGCAACTAACTTTTTCCCTTTAACACGAAGAAAAACTTCAATATGAAAAATTTTTGCATTTATCTCAGCCCTACTCTTTTCGTTACCACAGATGCATACAGGTCGAACGCCCACGCCTTGTAGTAGGTCTTGTAGTTGACCAAATGAGGTGGGACTACCTTTTTATTATTACAACCAGTTCCAAAAAGACGGTCTCGCCGCTTCGTTGACCAAGGATTTAGCTTGAGAACACCTTTATCAACTATAGTTCCAGCCGTAACTGCCGTTGGTCATAGCTCTATTTACACAGTGATACCTGCTTTCACGGGCATTGTTAGCAATAGCTGCATGAATGGACAAAAAGTTTACTGCTGTGGCGATACTACCGTACAGAGTGTAGGGCTCAAACAGTCGCGAAGGACAGATGTCACCCGCAATCTTTTTGGCTTCTGGGCATTGGTGATGAACTCAAGCTTGCCACCGATTTCAAGTCGAAAGTAATTGGTGTTTCACCAAAGACCGCTCTGCAATATTACCTGCAGGTCGCGGCGCTGACGCAGCATACTGGTGGGATACATCAGCAGGCCACTCGCTTTCGTCTACATATTACATGCAAGAACTGCCCGAATGGGTTAAACGCGAAAAACCAAAAACATCGCCACGAAACCCGGTACAGAGGTAAAGACATCGGTGATGGGTGTGACAAAAACTTTCCAAATGGCTGAGGCGGCTTTAAAGAACGAGCAAATGGGAAAGGACGATATTACCGACCTTTAACCATAAGCGTATCGTCAACTGACGCACTTGCCCATAACTTTGGCACACGAGGAAGGAGAATTTCGACTCTTTTCATGGAACTCTGATCGACAGGTAGCACGTTTCTTTTTAAAGCGCTTTGACGAACAAGTGGGACGAGGTAAATATCTTGTATTCCTTTTCGGCAGACCATGGCGGACCTCACAATCACAACTTCCTAACTGAGCATAAAATGGCTGCAGGTGGCCTTGATATGGGTAAAAACCAAAAGCTATAGAAGCTGATTTAGTAAAGGAACCTAGATTTCACCTATTATTATTGGTCATATCGATTGCAAAATCTATCTTGACCATGAGGCTATTGCACGTGGCGGAAAGACGATAGAAGAGGTTCGTGCTGCTGCTATGCCGTAAGTTAGAAGAGAACGAAAACATTATGTTTGCTGTTGACTATGATAAGGTTATGGAGAGCAGCATTCCACAATACCTTCGTGAAATGATTATCAATGGCTACAATAAGAAAACGCAGTGGCGACGTAATATACGTGGCTCGTGCCGATTGGGAGAACGTGCCTGCAAGCAAAAACTTCAAAGGTAACACCCATGGCCAGTGGAACCCATACGATACACACATTCCGTTTGCACTGTATGGCTGGGGCGTTGGACATGGAAGAACCGCCGAAACAGTGTATATTACCGACATCGCGCCAACCATTTGCTCCATGCTACGCATACAAATGCCTAACAGTTGTGTAGGTTCTTCACGTGAGGGTATGATTAGCAAGCCCAACAAGAAGTAAAAAACATTCACGATATTCTGCAACGATGCTCGCCATTTTTGTAGACCGTCGTATTTTTTCATAAAGCGCTATCCTTAAACGATAGTTTGACTGGTGGCCAACTTTTCTACAGTTGGCCACCTTTATTATATATATAAATGGTTCTTCGCTACGGTTGTTTTTATCGTTGTATGTGACCGTGATATACATCGTTATACGGTCGTCACATTATCGTGTGGGCGACCGTCGTACGCATTATGTACACAGTCGTTCCATACAACGTGCTTTACATCACAATGTTGCAATCAAAACGGCCAAAACATCACAGAAAACGCCAAAAGAGCATGGTCAAGCGACAAATTACGGAAAATTATATTCGATATAATATAAAATACCAATTATTTATATATTTTATATGCGAAACCATATAAAATCAATATTATTTTTGTATTTTTGCATTCGAACTAATATAGTTTGGTATGAAAAATAACAACTATCAAGAGTAGTAAAGAATTTGCGCAAGGAACATGGACTTACGCAGGAAGATCTTGCCATGAAGTCGGGTGTTGACTCTGTTTTATTCGCAATCTTGAACAAGGAAAAAGCATCGTTAAGAATGGATAAGGTAAAATCAATTACTTGATTTATTCAACTACGAACTTACTGCAACTGAAAAGGCTATGAGACAAGCTGAGATATACAGAAAAGGCATATTAGCAGGCCTATTAACCGAAGATGGAGGCGAATATCGCTTTTCGTTATGATGAATCATACTTAAAACGGGCAAACGTTAAGCCTATAAGCTCTACAACACTTCCGCTTCAAGAAGACGTACTCATTAGTCCTGTTTTATTCCCGTTCTCGATGGTCTGATTCCCTGAAGGTTGGTTGCTTGACGTCGCGCTTCGAACACTAATATCAGTGTTCTCGACCGAATGTCGTTAGCTATTACTATGCTGTAAAGAGTGTATAGGAGCTATAAGTGTTGTACCTTTAAAAATAAAAAGTTGGTAAACTGCTATGTGTAAGTGTTTATATTGTTATCAGCCACTGCAAGAAAAATCAAAAGATTTTCATCCGCAGTGTGCATATTTGGTGTACAAGAGGCTCCACTGCTCGAATATAAATATGATGAACTCGACCACTTAGCCGAGCAGGTTATTCGTGCGCAAACTTCGCTAACGGTGTGCAAACCAAAATTGTCACTAATTTCAATACATGAAGGAACTAATCGACTTACAAATCGTGGGGCTTTGGGGCGACTATATCTTTTAAGCCTCAAACCGCCGACTATCCACAGCTCTCGAAAACGAAGATTGACGATGCACCTTGCCGAATGTGCAAAAATTATGTTGTTCCCACATAGCCTTATACGGCTATTGATGGCTCTTTTGGGATATATTACCAAACGAATTGATCGTACAAAAAGAGGGTAAAATTGACATGGAAGACATGTGCCAGCTAACTTTGCACCCTACCGAATACAAATATAAGGGTTCGTACGACAGATAGCAAAAGGATGATGCAATATTGCGATATGCCCAAACTTGATTTAACAAACTATGCAACTGTTACTTTTCTGTTTTGTAACAGGAAATAACGATATGCACTTGAAAACTTTTCACTTTATCGTCCTCATAAAGGCTATCAGCCTCCCCTGCTCTATGATCTTTGTTAATATTGCTATTGCAAACCCAATGACAAAGAAGAATTAGCATTATCATTATCTGGACGAAAAACAAAAATTGAATTGAATAATTTTATACAGTCTGCTGCAACAATGGGCATCGAAGAGAATGTTGTTAGACGCCTTATAGCAAATATGCTTAATGCTTTGCCAAAATGGAGGTTACTGATTCAGGCATCTTTCTCGATGACAAATTGAAAGAAAAATACAGAACTCGTCGAAGAGCGATTATCTTTCTGATAGAAAAATAGGCTTGATTTCTCGCCCTATTTTATACTTATTTATAAAGGAGTGTACTATGGTCAATCACTCATTATTTATTGTCTTGCTGCTTGATAGCTGGTGCCGAAGCGATACGCTGCTTCATGTAAGTTATCGCACGTCGCTCCAACGGTAATATGGAGCCTTATCTGTCTTTGATGGGTAGCTGAGCTTCATCTTCATTCAACAGAATCTTGACTAAAATATCACTCTTCTTCATTTGTTCGCTTGCAGTATGGCGCTTGTTTTTGTAGAATATTAGCTGCACATTGGCGTTACTGGAAATATATCGTAATTGTTCCAACCCTTATCATCTAACAGCTCAAGGTCGTCAACGGATTACCAAAGCCGTTAAGATTCATCAGACATACCAATGGAAGCACGTCGCTTTGTGACCATAACGTAGGGGTTGCTCCTGGGTAAGTCAATCGAATACAAGCTATCGGCCGTTGCAATAATATTCTTCAGCAAATTAAGCTGTGTATACATTCCCGCACCTTCACTAAGTTTGTTGGGACCAGCATAAACGTACCAACTCGCGTTATCCATCTGCCAGAAGTTGTAAATCTCATCATCTGAGAAGATGTCCCAAAAGCGAAAAGCTTATGTCTAGGTCTGTATTGATATTCTTTTGTGAGTTTAAACAACTGGGCTGTGAAGTCTTTACTATCAATTGATTTTACATAATCAGCATCGTTAAAAAGTACCGACATCACGTGATCGCAATTATTATGACGATCATTGAAAGCTTTCAGGCTATCTTGAGAAAGCTTATCACGGCGCATTTTATCGTAAGGGCTGCGTGGGTCGTTCATATAATACATATCGTGATGACTTGCATCGACGAATTTCAAGATTAGGGTTTTTCCTTATCAGCTGATGCAGAGCGTTTTCCATTGATAAAATACAACGGATAACAACAGTCGACTTCTCGCGTCAATAAACGTTTTGCCATTAAAAACCTGTGGGAATCTGCTCGTACATACGCTGAGCACTCGCGATGTTGCTGCGCGCCAAGCAAAGTTAATTCGCTTCTCTACTACGGCCCTGCTTTGCGAAGCTCTTTACTATCGACACTTCCTTGCCTCGAGGCGTGAGTTTGCCTAACGAATCGGCCTTAACAAAGCGTTGCATAGGGCTTATCGTAGAATCTTTACCCATAACATAGCGCGAGCCATGGCGGCCATAGTGACTAATATAAAAACGGTTCGTAACTGCAGGAGCCGCAGAAAGCAGTGCTTCTGTGGGCCAGGATAGGCTAAGTACTACTTCCCGCAAGGCTAATGTTTGCCTTTGATGTCATTACGCGCTTTCTGTGCACTCTACAGAGATGTAAACGCAAAAAGAAACGCGAAAAGAATTGCAGATTTTCTCATAATCGGTTTATCAAATTGTTAATTAGGTAAAATATAAATTCTTTTTAATAATAGTAACGTCAACTCGACGATGTCGATACCTACTGGTAAAATAGGCCAGCAGAAGTGCTGTAGCGCAAAGATACATAATTAATTTATACTATATACGCATTGTCATACCTTTTTACAATAAAAAGCAATAGCCTACTATACATAAAATACTTCTTGAATAAGGATTTAACCAAAACTATTCAAGTTTTGAAGCCTACACATCAAAGAGGTTTAGTAACTTTTGCTTGTAATAAGAATCAAATATTTAAAATTACAGTCCAACTGCTACGAAAAATTCATCGCCTTAACACTATTGACCTGTGCGGTATCGCTCTCAGCGTGGGCCGGACCGCACGTAAAAGCCAACGATTCTGCCATTAGTTACACTGGCCGTGTGCTGAAAACCGACGACGGTAAAGTACGTTACGACTGGTTGGTACTTATTTTTCAAACCGATTTTACAGGAGGAAAAATCGCCATTAAGGTTTCAGAGAGCGGAGAAAGCTTCCATAATGTGTTCATCGAGGCAGCAAGTTTAAGTCGAGAATTCAAATCAAAGGCACGGAGCCTTATGAGATAGTTTTAGCTGACACCTATCGAAAGGCACACATCGTCTTTGTCTGCAGAAGAGCACAGAAGGTGAATATGGCAGCACCACTATTCACTCAATCACAGTTGCAACAAACGGAACGCTGAAGGCTGTACCTGCACGTAAAAGAACGATTTCAGTTTATTGGTGACTCTTTATTCTTGCGGATATGTGCGTATATGGAGCCAATGAAAACGAACACTTTAAGCTGAGCACAGAAGATGTAAAACAAAGCATACGACCGTACTATAGCTCGTTATTTTGACGCCGATTATGCGGTAATTGCAACACCTGGTCAGGGAGTTTGCCGCAACTATCGTGGTAAAGATGTACCCACTATGTCAAAACGATATGGTCAGATTTTTGATGAGACTGACACCATTGCCTACGATTTCAAGCGCATATACGCCTGACTTGGTAACCATTAACCTAGGAAGCAACGACTTTCTATACAGACTTCCATTCAATTATGTTGGATTCGTATGTGAAAACTGGTAAAACCATTCGTTCACAAAATATCCAAATGCACAAACCTTTGCATCTATCCACACTCGCTAGCATATTCCTTCGTGCTGCAATTGACGAAGTTGGAAAGAAGCTTGCTGACATGAAGAACGTGCATAGGCTCAGCCTATGGGCGAAATTATAAAGCAAGGGTTCGACCTTGGCTCTGATCACCACCCAAATGTACATGGTAATCAGAAGATCGCTATGACGCTGATTCCACAAATTGCAGCTATTATGGGCTGGAACATGCATAACGACCTATAAATAAAAACGTAATAAAACATATTAAATATAGAGAAAAACACTTCTCTAATGTCTTTACAGAAACGCGAAATACTTATTTTTGCCACCGCAATTACATGCCTCTTAGCAGTGGTTGCGGTGGTTTGAGCTTGGATCCTAATCCCATCGACCCGCCATCGCCTATTGCACGCACTTTGAGGCTTAGACACTCTGAAAGCAGGACAATATGCCAAGATGAGCGGTAGCCGAAAAGCTACACGAAGAAACAGCTGATACCATACGGCGAACTGACCGACGAAGAGGGCAAACCTATGGAAGGTGTTGTTGTAAGCGATGGCTTTACGTGTGTAAAAACCGATAGCATAGGCCGCTACAAACTTTTAACTAACAAAGATTCCCGCTTGTTTTATTATACTATTCCCGACTACTGTGAGGTGTTAACGCACTCGAAACTGACCGTACCGCGCTCTTCTATCAACCTATTGTGAGACAAACGTAAAGTGTATAATTTCACCTCTTCATCGCCTACCACATGGGAAAAGAAAAGAATTATCGACTTATTGTTTTTGGCGATCCACAGGTAACAAACGCCTTAACCACTTTACAGGGCCTAACGACGACCCCGTTAAGAAGACCGACTTGGAGCGTTTCACTGAAGAAACGATGACTGATGTCAAGGAAACTATCGGAAATTTGCCAGCAGGCACACCTGTGTACGCTTTTGAGTATGGGCGATAATGTACAATATTACGGTGGCTACAATGCATCATTGGAAGAGGGTATTCGCAAAGCCATGCGGATCTTCTAAGGCTCGTGTGTTCTCGGTTATTGGCAATCACGATCAGGATAACAACCCTCTTTACAAGCGTGAAAATGGGAAGATAGCTTTGGTCCTACCGACTATAGCTTCGATCGTGGCGACGTACATTATGTGTGTTTCAATAATGTTCACTTCTTCCGTGGCATGAGTTACTATCAGCCTGGCGAGCTAATGGAATCACAATTAAAATGGTTACGTCAAGACCTTGCATTGGCTGACAAGAGTAAAAAGCTCATTGTTGCTTACCATATACCGCTTACTTTCGGCACGCGCCCATCGAAAAACGCAGAACCATTAAACATAACCACCGAAGAAGGACATTGTTCTTTCGTCTATTTTAAGCACCATTTTGAAGGAGGCTAAAGCATTTAAAGGTGGATATGAACTGTCTGCGGACACACACATTTCGCCATAAACCATGAGATAACATTTCATGGACAACGCGTGTTAGAGCACTGTCATGCTGCTGCCTGTGGCAATATATGGCAATCGAATATCAATATTTGTGGAACGCCCAACGGCTATTATGTCTCACAGTATTGAGCAAAACCGTCTTTACAAATGCCTATTATAAAGGCGCACCTTTTGGCCAGCCGAACGACAGATGTCGCTCTTTACGCCAATACAAACTTCAACGGAGAGTCGTACGCTACTGACTGGAGCCTACCCATAACGAAAAAGGTGGTGGTGGCAATGTATTTAATGCCGACTCGAGATGGAAGGTTGTCGCCATTGAAGATGGACATGAACACGAGATGAAACGCCTGAATAGCAAAGGTCAAGACGCTTTTGCTACGGGTTATCATTTAAAATATAATAAAGCGGTTTCGGCCTATTTTGTGAGCAAAACGCAATGGTTACCCTCATTATGAACCACCTTTATTATTATATCCCTAAATCAAAGAAGCCACATTACCGTGAAGGCTACTGACCCTCAGCAATACATATCACAGGCTCTACGCACTGATGTAGTTACCGAGCCTTTCTTCAACTATGCGCATTATTATTGTTGATGTATCGATAACAACAAGCGCAACCTTTTAACAAGCAAAACTGAGCACATGGACAAAGAAGAACAGATACTAATTAGTATTACAGGGCAGGACCAACACAGGCCTAACAGCTTCGGTTATGGTTATTTTTGGCTCGATATGATGCAGAATATTCTTGACATCGGACAGGCAGATATCCACCTACTCTTTCGCTAGGCATCTTAATTCGCATTCGTGAAGCTAACTCCGGACAGATGATGAAGGAGCTTCTATTCAAAGCCACCGAATTGGGAGTTAATATAGCTTACGACCCAATAGCGACGAAAACTACGAGCATTGGGTTGATCAAAGGCAAAAATCGATACATTCTTACCCTCATTGGCCGCACATTGTCAGCCCGAGAAATAGCATGTGCCACAAAGTTATTGCATCACAAGGATTGAATATCGACTCTATTTTGTCGCCTTTACTGGACGAGTGAGCATCAAAAACTCTGAACAAAATCGCAGAGCTTGTATTGAATCCTCGCTGCGTGGCACACCTACTGACCGCCACGCTATGCAAAAGCGAGCTGATTAAACTTTCCCAAGAGCAAGAATTCGACTTCTCTTTTTCAAAAAGGACGATATGTACCGAAGAATGCGTCGTCTCATCTGTTTCGATATGGATTCAACGCTTATTCAAACCGAATGTATTGACGAATTGCAAATGTAGCAGGCGTAGGCGACAAGGTAAAAGCCATTACCGAACGCGCCATGCGGAGGAGAAATCGACTTCAAAGAAAGCTTTACCGAGCGAGTAGCACTGCTGAAAGGTCTTGACGCCAGCATTATGGAAGACATCAGCTAAAAGGCTTCCCATTACAGAAGGTGTGCCTAGACTAATGAAAGTGCTGAAAACCATGCGGCTTTAAAAATTGCCATACTCATGAGTGGATTCACCCTACTTCGGCGAATACTTACAACGCAATCGGATTCGATTATGTTCTACGCAAACGAACTTGAAGTAGGCGAAGATGGCAAGCTTACGGGGCGATATGTTGGCGATATTGTTGATGGCCGACGCAAAGCAGAGCTATTAAAACTCATCGCACAAGTTGATCACGTTGACCTTTGCTCAAACTATCGCTGTAGGCGATGGCGCAAAACGATCTGCCCATGCTTACCGAAGCAGGTTTGGGCATAGCTTTTCACGCTAAACCTCGTGTGGCTGCCAATGCCGGCCAAAACATTAATAATATGGGGCTTGACGGCGTTTTCATATTTCTTAGGATTTAAAGACAGCTATCTGGGCAATCAAGGACGTCTTTAATCTTCCTCTCATCTTGTGTAGGCATATAAGCTTCAGCCTCGTGCGAATCTTTCGACTTACATCCCAAGTGTCCATGCAATAATGACAGCATTAGGGCTTTAATCTGTCGTTTCATAAAAATAAATTTTGTTGGTAATAAGCGTATTCGCAAATATAAAAAGATTTTATATCAAAAACCAAGATAATAAACACAATTTAATATTTAAAAGGTAGAACACTTTTGTAGCATAAAGTTTAGGCCATAAGCAAAAATATAGTATTTTTGCGTGACTAATCTAATTAGAAACCTAAACCTACGGGAATGAAGACAACTTAAAATTTCACAGGTCCATAACAAGCCGTAACAACGAAGCACTCGATCGCTATCTTAACGAGATAGCACGTGAACCCATGCTCACTCCCGAAGAAGAGGCCGAGCTCGTTACCAAAAATTCATAAAGGAGGAAAAGAAGGAGAGCAAGCCCGCGACCGCCTTTGTCAGCGCCAATTTACGATTTGCTTGTTTGTCGCAAAAACAATATCAGAACCAAGGAATATCTCTTAACCGACCTGATTAATGAAGGCAACATGGGACTGGTTAAAGCAGCAGAGAAATTCGACGAAACAAGAGGCTTTAAGTTTATATCCTATGCAGTATGGTGGATTCGGCAAAGTATCATTGAAGCTTTAGCCGTAAAAGCCGAATTGTACGTGTACCTCTCAACCAAGTTGGCATTGCAGGAAAAAGTAAATCGCGCAACAGAACAGTTCGTACAACTCCAACGGACGCATCTCCATCAACTCAGAATTATCTCAAATTACAGGCATTGACGAAAACACACAGAGTCGGCACGCGACGCAAATAGCTATACAACCAGTATCGATGCCCCTTTGAGAACGAAGAAGGAGATAAATCTATGGCCGACATACTTACGTCAGACGACACTCTACCAATTCAGATTCCCAACTCGATAGGGAATCAATGAACCAATTTTATCAACGATTTACTGAAAGAAGTACTTAACGAACGCGAGCAAACCATTATACGAGAAAGCTTTGAATAGGTGTAATGGAGCTTAGAAGAGATTGCCGATGAAATGTACGACACGAGAGCGAATTCGTCAAGTAAAGAAAAAGCAATTCGCAAAATCAAATACAGCTCAGCAGCCAAAATTCTCAAACAATACTTAGCTAATCTAACCTTTTAGTCAAATTATCACAAACTAAAAACAACCCCACAAACCCCATATTATTAGCAGATTCCAACAAAAGATCAGCGCCTACACTGCTCCCTCTTTTCACAGGAATCCAACCGCCGTTCTTCAATTTTTCCTCATCATACCACGACCGTCGTACACATCGTACTGCGGTCGTCATACTGACATGCCACATCCGTCATACACATCATACGGCGTCCGTCGCACCACAACACATACAACACAAACATCTATCAGAGTACAAATATCTAGCAAAAACTACAAACAACAGCAGAAATGTCTAAACTAAAATAAATTTTCCCAAAATAAGACAATGATCCCAAAACACAACTCTTAATTATATCAATTAAAATATCAAATTATCCAAAACAAAGCAACGATTTCCTCCGCATAAAATACGTTTCCCAAAATAAAATAACGATTTCTCCCAAGCAAAAAGCACATTAGAAAACAAAATAGCCATTTACCTGAGACAGAAACAGCCCTGAAAACATTTCTGTCTTCAGGGCTGAACTCTGTAAAGAAGGCGGCTACCTACTCTCCCGCATTGCATTGCAGTACCATCGGCGCAAGTGGGCTTAACTTCTCTGTTCGGAATGGGAAGAGGTGGGACACCACCGCAATAACCACCTGATATTTCTTTCACTTCTTACTGTATCTATCTTTTAGTTCTCACTGTATCTGGATTCTGATTCTTTTAATCAGCTTCTAATCCTTTTCATTTCTGAACTTTTCTTTCTCATCCATGGATTTCCACTTTCTACTCATTATCACACAATTTATATACAGCGCGAAAGGTATGGGTGACCTATCGCCACAAGCATAAACCGTAGTATACATAACTTAAGTCTAATTCTCACAACTCGCAATACGCATACAACTGAAAGCAAGAGCTTATCAATAAAAGTCTCAGGCAATTAGTAGCGCTCGGCTTTGACGTCACCGTCTTTACACCTGCGCCCTATCAACGTCGTCGTCTACGACGACCCTCAAGGAGTTCTAATCTTGCGGTGGGCTTCGCGCTTAGATGCTTTCAGCGCTTATCCCGTCCAGACTCAGATACCCAGCGGTGCACCTGGCGGCACAACTGGTAAACCGGAGGTCTGTCCATCACGGTCCTCTCGTACTAGTGACAGCTCCACGCAAAACTCCCTGCGCCCACGATAGATAGAGACCGAACTGTCTCACGACGTTCTGAACCCAGCTCGCGTGCCACTTTAATGGGCGAACAGCCCAACCCTTGGGACCTTCTCCAGCCCCAGGATGTGACGAGCCGACATCGAGGTGCCAAACCACCCCGTCGATATGAGCTCTTGGGGGATCAGCCTGTTATCCCCGGAGTACCTTTTTATCCTTTGAGCGACGGAGTTTCCATACACGTCCGCCGGATCACTATGCCCCAGTTTCCTGCCTGATCGGGATGTCTCCTCGCAGTCAAGCGCCCTTATGCCATTACACTCTATAAGGCCGGTTACCAATCGGCCGGAGGGCACCTTTGGGAAGCCTCCGTTACGCTTTTGGAGGCGACCACCCCAGTCAAACTACCCGCCAAACAGGTGTCGCGATATAGCGCGTTAGACCCTCAGACAGCCAAAGGGCCGTATTTCAGGATGGCTCCACACATACTGGCGTACATGCTTCATAGCCTCCGGCCTATCCTCACATCGGATGACCAAGGTCAATGCTAAGCTGTAGTAAAGGGTTCACGGGGTCTTTTTCGTCCCATCGCGGGTAATCGGCATCTTCACCGATACTACAATTTCACTGAGATCATGATTGAGACAGCGTCCGGATCATTACACCATTCGTGCAGGTCGGAACTTACCCGACAAGGAATTTCGCTACCTTAGGACCGTTATAGTTACGGCCGCCGTTTACCGGGCTTCAATTCAAACCTTCACCTATAAATAGGATGAGCTCTCCTCTTAACCTTCCGGCACTGGGCAGGTGTCAGGCTGTATACCTCATCTTTCGAGTTTGCACAGCCCTGTGTTTTTGTTAAACAGTTGCCTGGACCTATTCTCTGCGCCTCATAAAATTTATGAGGACCCTTTATCCCGAAGTTACAGGGTCAGTTTGCCTAGTTCCTTAACCATGAATCTCTCAACGCCTTAGTATGTTCTCACCCGTCTACCTGTGTCGGTTTGCGGTACAGGGTGCCCCATAAGTGATGCTTAGCGGATTTTCTCGAGAGTCTGATTACCAGCACTATTGCAAATATCCGAGGATAAATACATACTATCAGGTTCCGCTCAAGGTCTGGATTTGCCTGGACCTATCAACACGTACACCCTTCAACGGGGACTTCCGTCACCCCGCGGCTGTGTCACTGCTCCGTCTCCACGTCGCCCTATGGGGCAGTAACGGAATATTAACCGTTTCTGCCATCGCCTACGCCGTTCGGCTGAGACTTAGGACCCGACTAACCCCGGGATGATTGGCATTGCCCGGGAAACCTTAGACTTACGGCGGAGGGGAATCTACCCCTCTTATCGTTACTTATACCTACATTTGCTTTTCCATAAGCTCCAGCAACAGTTACCCGTCACATTCAACGCCAATGGAATGCTCCCCTACCGATACTTTTTATTATTGCTATCCCGCGTCTTCGGTATCTGCCTCTATACCCGATTATTATCACGCCCGGACCCTCGACTAGTGAGCTGTTACGCACTCTTTGAATGAATGGCTGCTTCAAGCCAACATCCCAGCTGTCACGGGGACCAGACTTCGTTAGACTAACTCAGGCAGAATTCCGGGACCTTAGACGGCGGTCTGGATTCTTCTCTCTCTCGGGGACGGACCTTAGCACCCGCCCCCTTACTGCATGACTGCGGAACATAAGCATTCGGAGTTCGTCAGGACTTGATAGGCGGTGAAGCCCTCGCGTCCTATCGGTCGCTCTACCTCTTAGGAACTTGTCATACGCGGCACCTAAATCGCCTTTCGGGAGTACGAGCTATCTCCAAGTTTGATTGGCCTTTCACTCCTACACACAGCTCATCCAGAAGCTTTTCAACGCTTATTGGTGCGGACCTCCATCCGGTGTTACCCGGACTTCATCCTGGCCATGTGTAGATCACTTGGTTTCGCGTCTACCCCCACCGACTATAACGCCCTGTTCAGGCTCGCTTTCACTACGGATAACGTGACTCATGTCACTTAACCTCGCCGGTGATGGTAACTCGTAGGTTCATTATGCAAAAGGCACGCCGTCACTCTATAAAAGAGCTCCGACCGCTTGTAGGCGAATGGTTTCAGGAACTATTTCACTCTTCTTATCGAAGTGCTTTTCACCTTTCCCCTCACGGTACTCGTTCACTATCGGTCTCATTCGAGTATTTAGCTCTTACCGGATGGTCCCGGCAGATTCGCGCAAGATTACTCGTGTCCCGCGTTACTCAGGATTCCGCTACGGCTCGTCACGCTTCGGATAAGGGGCTTTCACCCGCTATGGCAGTACTTTCCAGTACTTTCTCCTCACGATCTAAGTCCGATCACGCGGTCCTACTACCCCGACATGGCATTGCTACCATGGCGGTTTGGGCTCTTCCCGTTCGCTCGCCACTACTGAGGGAATCATTATTTATTTTCTCTTCCTCGAGGTACTAAGATGTTTCAGTTCCCTCGGTTAGCCCCTTATAAACATAAGGTAAACGTGCTTCACACGTTTAGGTTGTCCCATTCGGAAATCAACGGATCAAGGGTTATTTGCACCTACCCGTTGCTTATCGCAGCTTATCACGTCCTTCATCGCCTGAATGAGCCTAGGGCATCCACCATTCGCCCTTTCTTACTTTCATTGATAATCCATGAATCTTCTTACTATTAAAACACTTTTGAAGTGAGTAACTAAAAATGAGCATGGACGCTCATACTTTCAGCTGTATTGTCTTGTGAATATATTTTTATTACTAATAAATATAAACACGAAAAGTCGTTTCGTTTTGAACTTTGTTACTTTACAGTTTTGCTTGTGTCAATATGTCAAAGAACTCTGAAAAATAATATGATCTATTCTAACTATAACTAGCATAGTATAAATAACCTAATATCCCTTCTATGTGGAGAAGCAAGGTCGCGAACCTCATGTGGTCTTAATATCCAAATCTCCCGTAGAAAACCCTAAGGATTCTACTTATTGCCATCTCTTTTAAAGAGACGGAATATATTTAATTAAACAGTGTCTGTAGTACGGGAAGCCTTAAGGGACTCCACTAAACGAGCCAAACTATTAATAGTCCTTGTTATCCGCTTTAAACAAATAACCATACATTAACCTATAAACTTCAAGGATAAAAGTACGCTCCAGAAAGGAGGTGTTCCAGCCGCACCTTCCGGTACGGCTACCTTGTTACGACTTAGCCCCAATTACCAGTTTTGCCCTAGGCCGATCCTTACGGTCACGGACTTCAGGCACCCCCGGCTTTCATGGCTTGACGGGCGGTGTGTACAAGGCCCGGGAACGTATTCACCGCGCCATGGCTGATGCGCGATTACTAGCGAATCCAGCTTCGTGGGGTCGGGTTGCAGACCCCAGTCCGAACTGAGGGAGGCTTTATTGATTAGAATGACCTTGCGGGCATCCAACTCGCTGTACCCCCCATTGTAACACGTGTGTAGCCCCGGACGTAAGGGCCGTGCTGATTTGACGTCATCCCCACCTTCCTCACACCTTACGGTGGCAGTATCTACAGAGTGCCCAGCATCACCTGATGGCAACTGAAGACAGGGGTTGCGCTCGTTATGGCACTTAAGCCGACACCTCACGGCACGAGCTGACGACAACCATGCAGCACCTTCACAGACGCACCGAAGTGAATATCTATCTCTAAATACGTCGTCTGCAATTCAAGCCCGGGTAAGGTTCCTCGCGTATCATCGAATTAAACCATGTTCCTCCGCTTGTGCGGGCCCCGTCAATTCCTTTGAGTTTCACCGTTGCCGGCGTACTCCCCAGGTGGGATGCTTAATGCTTTCGCTTGGTCTCTGGCTAAAAATAAAGCCAAAAACGGGCATCCATCGTTTACCGTGCGGACTACCAGGGTATCTAATCCTGTTCGATACCCGCACTTTCGAGCTTCAGCGTCAGTAACGCTCCCGCAAGCTGCCTTCGCAATAGGGAGTTCTTCGTCATATCTAAGCATTTCACCGCTACACGACGAATTCCGCCTGCGTTGCGCGTACTCAAGTAAACCAGTTTGCGCTGCAAAGGCAGACGTTGGGCGCCTACATTTCACAACACACTTAATCTACGGCCTACGCTCCCTTTAAACCCAATAAATCCGGATAACACCAGGACCTTCCGTATTACCGCGGCTGCTGGCACGGGAATTAGCCGGTCCTTATTCGCAGGGTACATGCAACAGAGCACACGTGCTCCTTTTTATTCCCCTGTAAAAGCAGTTTACAACCCATAGGGGCCGTCATCCTGCACGCTACTTGGCTGGTTCAGGCTTTCGCCCATTGACCAATATTCTCACTGCTGCCTCCCGTAGGAGTTTGGACCGTGTCTCAGTTCCAATGTGGGGACCTTCCTCTCAGAACCCCTACTGATCGATGCCTTGGTGGGCCGTTACCCCGCCAACAAGCTAATCAGACGCATCCCCATCCATAACTGAAAATTCTTTTGCTCTATATAAGATGCCTAATAAAGAGAACATAAGGTATTAGACCGCATTTCTACGGAGTATCCCTTTGTTATGGGAAGGTTGGATACGCGTTACTCACCTGTGCGCCGGTCGACGACAAAAAGCAGCAAGCTGCTTTCCCGTTTCCCTCGACTTGCATGTGTTAAGCTCTGTAGCTAGCGTTCATCCTGAGCCAGGATCAAACTCTCCATTGTAAAATATCAATTTCTATGTAATGTCTGTCTCAGTACGATTATCCGTATACTGAAGTTTAAGGTAATGAATTAATCCATCTTCTTCTATAGTTAAAACACTACAAAAAGAGGGAATGGACGGTCTCGTTTGTTTTTTACCCAGTCTTTATACTATTATATCACCATCCGAAGGCAGAAATAGCAGAAAAGACCGCTTCTTGTACTACTTCTTCTGTTTATGTAAATATCTCAAAGAACTCATTTTCACAAGTGGGCGAAACTCTCCTTCCGAGAGGCCCTCGGCAATCATTAAGCTAACCATAGTAAGTGATTTGTTTCCTGATTTGCGGGTGCAAAAGGTATATAGAAAATTATACACAAGCAAGCTTTTG
>BNJT01001669.1_pt1 | contig 37601 bp, 65 predicted proteins | sample 8540491 | NCBI WGS metagenome assembly BNJT01 (sample SAMD00202455, study PRJDB9452) | human saliva metagenome | host: Homo sapiens | reverse complement strand
GGCAATGAATATTTTCAATCTGTTAGAAGGTCGAACTCTTGTAGCCCATAATGTTGGATTTGACGGACCTTTTATCATTACTGCTTTAAAAAGAGGCTCTAGGGATTGAGTTAGAAGTTCCTTTATAGATACTGTTCAATTGGCTCAAATTTGTTACCCGACAGCTATCAGTTATCGTTTAAGTGACTTAACAAGTATGTTAAAAAATTCCTCATACACAAGTTCATACAGCTGGAAGTGACGCTAAAGGCAACTGCCCAATTATTTTTTTAAAACTTCAAGAGAAAAATTCGTAGTTTTTCTAAGGTAACGCTTGAACAATTAGTTGAATTTTTCGAGTGAACTTATTGGGGATACGGGGGATATTTTTAAGGATGCCCTCAGTATTTCTAAAAGGGAAGGATAGTAATAATCATTTAATAGAAAATGGTTTTGTAGTGTCGAAAAAAAGGTTTTCGAAGAAAAAGCTTTCCAACAACTACTAAAGTTTCTGCAATCAATGCCTATAGTCAATTAGTTGAAAATCAATTTTTAAAAAGATAATGATGCTCAAAGAAAAATTATTAAAAATTCTTGAAGCATTAGAAGAAGAGGAACCCATTCATTTTATAGAAGCACCGCCAGGCTCTGGAAAAAAACATATGCTTATCTTCTTGCAGCTCTTGAAAAGGGCACAAATCAAAATCCTATTTGGATTGTTACGTCAAATTTATTACTCCAGCAACAATTGTATGAAGATAGTGTACTTCCAATAGTAAGTGCCTTAAAGTTAAAAATCCTATTGTTTCAATAAAGGGACAAAGAAATTATATTGATTTAGAAGCTTTCTCTTACAAAATTAGTCAGTTAAAAAATGACAAGAGTCCAAGGGTCAGTTTGTCAGTTATGGGCTTAGTTGTTTGGATTACTGAAAACTAAAACAGGAGATTTATCAGAATGTAATCAAGTCCTATACCAATCATTTCTTTGGAAAGATATTTGTGTGAAAGAGAATTCTAAAAATGGAAAGTTTATATTGGACGAAAGCTGTTCAATCTGTTCAAAACAGCAGTATCGTAGTAACAAATCATGCCTTTTTAATTCATTATGCGTCTACAATTTCTAAAGAGGTGAAACCAATTGTTCTATTAGATGAAGTGCAACAGTTTGAACATTCGTTAGAACAGTACGGAACCGTATCGATTAAATTCTCGAACTTGTTCTTATTACAACAATTATGGAGTGATTACTATCTAAATTCGATGACAAATTTTTTTCAAAAGATGAGGAGCATTTGTCCAGAACAATAAACCGCAAACTTTTTAGAAATTTGTGACTTATATGAAACTTGGTTTGAAGAATTGGATAGAGGAAATTATTTGAAGGTATCTATAGTTTTTACAAATGAAGAATGGATTGAAACGATTCATCATGAAATGATTCGAGCGTTCACAAAGTCCATCATTCAGTTAATGAATTATCTTCAAGAAAAATTCAGGAAAGACAAGTTTATTTGAGAATAGCATTCAATTATTACAAGAAATGAAGGATTCCTTGCTCAAATTCCAAGAGTCCAATCATTCGTATTTTTGTCATTGAAAGAAAAGATCAATTTGGACAAACAACAATAGAAGTATCGAGAGTTGACTCAGTTACTCACATTTTTTTAATCATTTTAGGAAAACAATTAAGAAGTTAATAGGGATTTCTGCAACAATTCCAACTTTTACTCCTTTATTTTACGATTTAAAGGCAAAAAGAGAACCTTACAATTATTGACTCAAAAGTGAATTTGTCCGCCCACCATATTTTTATTCCAAATGACTTAGTTTCTGTTACTGCAGCTTCAAGTAACCAATATCACGAACAAATCGCATATTGTATTCAACAGATTTATGAACGTAATGGGGGAGAATGTTAGTTTTAATGCATTCCATTGAGGCATTGATGGCAGTAGAAGATTTGATGGTTAATTATTGTAAAAGGAATCATATTGAGTTACTAGCTCAAAAAGGATCTCAATTAGGACGGAAAATTCAAAGAAGATTCCAAGAAAAGAGTGATTCCATTTTACTAGGAGTATACAGTTTCTGGGAAGGGTTTGATAGTGGTGGAGTTTCTATAGACTCTTTAGTAATTACTAAATTACCATTTCCAAATCCAGTAACAACCCATCAACAAATTGTTCAATTGGAGATGAAAGAACAGAATCGTTCCTATTTTGCTCATTATTCTATTAAAATGATGCTTCTTCAACTTTACCAAGGATTAGGTCGATTTAGTCGTCCAACACAAAAGAATGCAGAAATATGGATTTTAGATGTACGAGCCTCTATTAGTAGGGTATTCAGAGAAAGTAAAAAATATTTTCCCAGAGAATGCAGTGGTTATCGAAAAGACTTTCAAAAATGTTTGAATAGTGCGCGTATTAAAAAAGTAAGATTGACAAAGTTTGGAATTAATTTTATAAGGGATGTTTGGTATTTTTGCTTAGAATAGCGTATAATACCTTTATCTATGAAAGTTTGAGTTGAGGAGAGAAATTGATGAAAAGAAAATCAATGTTTATTCTATTGCTCACTTTATTTCTATTATTTTTAGCTGGCGCACAAATCTTTTTAACGAGTGTTGATCCAAAAATACGTAACGAAGCACTAACATTAATGGCTCCAAAAAGTGGAGTTTTCTAAAGTAACTAAGTTTTACTGGTTTAATAATGATAAAACTTACTACACGATTATGGGTGAAGACACTGAAGGAAAAGCAATTTATGCGATCACTCCTGAAGAAGGGGAGAAGTGACCATCCTTCAGCAATCTGCAGTGGTTAACGAAGAAGAGGCACGTTCCATTACGGCTCAAGCAAAACCAGATGTCGAGGTTTTTAGAAGCGAGAATGGGTATTTTGAACGGAGAGCCAGTATGGGAAGTGAATTATAGAATGAATAATCAAAGAATTGGTTATTACTATATTTCGGCTCAGAATGGACAATGGATTAAAGATATTGAGAATATATAGAAATTGGTGATTTATGGTAAAAATTTTCAAATAGAGTATCAAGAATCTTACCGTCAGGGACTTTAGCAATGACTCAAAAGGCTAGAGAATTAAAGGAGAAAGGTCGGAAGGTTATTAGTCTTTCGATTGGAGAACCAGATTTCAATACTCCAGAACAAATCACAGATGCAGCCATTACTGCTTTAAAAAAGCCACAGAAACGGATCACTATACTCCTGCGTTAGGAATAGATTCTTTACGCCAAGCGATTTGTGATTATCATTATCGAAGAGATGGAATACGTTTAGAAAAGAATCAAGTAGCTACTTTTTCAGGAGCGAAATTTGCTTTGTATTCAGTTTTCATGACTTTAGTTGACGCTGGAGATGAGGTATTAATTCCAATTCCTTATTGGGTTAGTTACGCTGAGCAAGTTCAATTAGCAGAAGGTGTTCCAGTATATATTGAAACTAGAAGAAAAAAATTCATTTAAAGTAACGATTGACTTACTAAAATGAATATGTGACTGAAAAAGACAAAAACTCTTGTTATTAAATGCGCCATCGAATCCATCCGGGCTCCTTTATACAAAAGATGAGCTATTCGCTATTGGAAATTGGGCATTAGAACACAACATTTTTGTAATCGCAGATGAAATTTATTATGAATTAGTGTATGGTGAAGATTCAATTAGTATGGCAAGCTTTATCGAAGGAAATTTTTGATAATACACTTATTGTAAAATGGTTTATCGAAATCTGTGGCCATGACAGGTTGGCGTTTAGGATATGTTTTTGGTCCTCAAAAAGTTATTAGAGCTTTAAATGACCTTACAAGCCATACAACTAGCAATCCTGCTGCGGTTACTCAATATGCGGCTATTCGTGCATTTTGATGAAGATATGGAAGTCGTTAAGTCGCAGATGCGTGAAAAATTTCAATTAAGGATTAACTTGTTTCATCAACTTCTGAACGAAATTCAAGGAATCAAGTGTGAAAAGCCTAAAGGAGCTTTCTATTTATTTGCGAATATAAAAACAGCCATGCATATTGTTGGTGTTGCCTCGTCAGAAGAATTTGCTTTAAAACTTTTTGGAAGAAGCTGGAGTGGCTACTGTATCTGGAGAAAATTTTGGATGCAATGGCTTTTCTAAGGCTTAGCTGCGCTAGTAGCGAAGAAGAGTTAAGAGAAGCAGCAAATCGTATTAAAGAATTTATTGAATCATATTTGTAAAGGAAGAGGGATAATTTTGAAAAACTATAACAATGAATCAAGCAAAAGATTACGTTGGACAAAACCGTTAAAATTGGTGCCTGGGTTACCAATAAACGTTCTAGCGGAAAAATCGCATTCTTACAATTGCGTGATGGAAAAGCTTTATTTCCAAGGAATTGTAGTGAAAGCTGATGTAAATGAAGAAACTTTTGAATTAGCAAAAGGATTAACTCAAGAAAGTTCTGTATTCGTAACAGGTGTTGTACAAGAAGATACTCGTTCTAAATTAGGATATGAGTTATTAGTAAAAGACATCGAATTAATCGGTGAGAGTCATGAATACCCAATCACTCCAAAAGAGCATGGTACTGACTTCTTAATGGACCACCGTCATTTATGGTTACGTTCAACAAAACAACATGCTATTATGGAAATTCGTAATGCGATTATATACGCATCGTATGAATTCTTTGATAAAAATGGATTCATTAAATTCGATAGTCCAATTCTTTCAGGAAATGCGGCAGAAGATTCTACAGAATTATTCGAAACGGATTACTTTGGTGAACCAGCATTTTTAACACAATCTGGTCAATTATATTTAGAAGCTGGAGCAATGGCATTTGGTCGTGTATTCGACTTTGGGCCAGTATTCCGTGCAGAAAAATCTAAAACTCGTCGTCATTTAACTGAGTTCTGGATGATGGATGCGGAGTATTTATACTTAACACATGACGAGTCATTAGACTTACAAGAGGCATACGTTAAAGCGTTAATTCAAGGAGTACTAGACCGTGCACCTCATGCGTTAGAAACTCTTGAACGTGATACTGAATTATTGAAGAATTATATTAGCGAACCGTTCCAACGTATCACATACGATGAAGCGATTGACTTATTACAAGCGCACGAAAATGACGAAGATACAGATTACGAACACTTAGAACACGGTGATGACTTCGGTTCACCACATGAAACATGGATTTCAAACCACTTTGGTGTTCCAACATTCGTCATCAACTATCCAACCGAAATTAAAGCTTTCTATATGAAACCAGTTCCTGGAAATGAAAGTCGTGTATTATGTGCGGACTTACTTGCTCCGGAAGGATATGGGGAAGTTATCGGAGGAAGTGAACGTGAAACGGACTACGATAAATTATTAGACAGAATTAAATCAAATGGATTAAATCCAGATGACTACGCATTCTACTTAGATTTACGTAAATTCGGTTCAGTGCCTCACTCAGGATTCGGACTTGGTCTAGAACGTATGGTAACATTTGTAGCTGGTACGAAACATATTCGTGAAGCGATCCCATTCCCACGTTTATTAAACCGTATTTACCCATAAATAATAAAATGAATATAAAAGAGCCGCTGACAAGAGTCGTTGGCTCTTTTTAGAAAGAGGGAGGAAATCGAAATGGCATTAACATTCCAAGAGCATTGGATGTTTAGTGGTTCCACAACCGTACCTAATGTTTTGATTCAGTACTATCGGCATTTACAATTAAATGCGGATGAATGTTTGTTAATTTCTTGGCTACTACAAAGGCATACAGAAGAATACTTCGTTTTAAATGTAGAAGAAACTTGTAAAACATTTGGGCTGGATGAAAAACAATTATTCGGAATTATTCAACATTTAATGGATAGACAAGTCTTAGTGATTCAACAAAGAGAAACTCACAATGAGAAAAAGGTAGATTATTACAGTTTTAAACCTTTAATGCAACAATTAGAGATTGCATATAAGCAGCATTCCATTAAAAATAAAAGAGCAAAAACAGTCTGATATTAACTTATTAGCTTTTAATTGAACAGGAATTTGGTAGACCACTTAGCTCTTTTGAGATTCAGAAATGTATCTAGCTGGATTCATCAGGATCATTATCCACAGGAAATTATTATTGCGGCATTAAAGGAATGTGTATTAAATCAGGTTTTCACGATTAAATATATGGATAAGATTCTTTTAAGTTGGCATCGAAAAAGGAATTAAAACTTTACAACAGCTTGCTACTGAAAAAGAGTCGAATCAAAAAATAATCAAGTTGAATTACAAGCTAGTCCACTAGATAAAACTAAAGTACCGATGATTCATTGGACGAAAAGGTGATTTATGTTATCGAAAGCAAAAAACTATTGAAGCAGTAGAGAATGGAAAAACTATTTCCTAATGCGCACTGTGAATTGAATCATGAAACACCTTTTCAACTTTTAATTGCAACGATCTTAAGTGCACAGCTACAGATAAAGGCGTGAATAAAGTGACACCGAAACTTTTTGCAATTTATCCCAATGCTCATGCTCTAGCCAATAGTGAAGAAGAGGTTGTAATTGAGTGTATTCAATCATTAGGATTATATCGAAATAAAGCTAAAAATATTAGACTTTGTGCCCAGCAACTTGTTGAAAAATATAATGGTGAAGTTCCAAGAACAAGAGAAGAATTGGTTTCGCTAGCAGGTGTAGGGCGAAAAACAGCAAATGTTGTACTAAGTGTTGCCTTTGGCTTACCAGCTTTTGCCGTAGATACTCATGTGGAAAGAGTAAGCAAAAGATTACAGATTTGTAAACAGTCAGCATCCGTTCTTGAGGTAGAAGAAACCTTATGTAAAAAGTTACCTAAGAATAAATGGGGAAAGGCTCATCATTGGATGATTTTCTTTGGAAGATATCATTGTACGGCTAGAAGTCCCGAAGTGTCAGGGATGTCCATTGTTAGATCTTTGTGCATATGGTCAAAAGAAGTTTAAAAAAACCGTTGGACATTGTCCAACGGTTTTTTTAAATGATAAAGAAAAAAATCCATATAAAAAATGACATTACAATTAAATACCAATGTAAGTATGTAAATTGTCGATTAACAGAAAAATCTTTTCGATAGTATATTTGATATAAAAATTGGAATCAATAAAGATAATGAGAATAAAATGGTCCCCAAAAATACTGAAGGAGCCTAGATACCAGACAAAGTAGATTATTGTTCCAATTAGCCAAGAAAGACTAAATAAAACAGTACAAATTGCTACTACTGGACCATAGTGTCTTTTTCCTTCTCTAATCTCTATCAAACGTGATTTGACATGAGAAACATATAATCCAAATAAAAATATATTGAATAATTGAATGCCAATTTCTTTTAGAAACCGCACCACTTAAAAATAAACAAAGTGATGAAATTTCCCAAATAATATTTTTGAAATACTATTTAAAAAATGAATGATAAATATAAAACATATCATTTGTCTTCAATTCAAACAAGTGACCGTGGTTCAGTATCACTATTAAAAAAGTAAAAGAAGAACGATTCTTAAAGCTACATTTTGATAAAAAATAGACTAGAAGAGAAAGTAGCAGTATATCTGTAATGGCTATAAAAATCCATCTTTTCAATTCTGGATGATTGGCAAATTTTCTAAATGAATTTTTCTTGCAAATAAATAATGACAAAGAACAAAAAAACAATACTGAAAAAATGAGTAAAGTGAAATTGTTGTTGTCTTACAGCAAGAAGAAGTCCGATTAAACAATAACCTAAAGGAGCTAAAAATAAAAATTCAGCCAAGGAGAGGTTAGTTGATGTAAGATGTTCGAAAACGGACATAGACTGTGGTTCGTTGTTCATAAAAATACCTCATTCTTAATTATAGTTTAATGATATGGAATAATGCCGTTCTTGTCAAGATGAGGGGATTTAAAGGCGTTTTTACGTCTTTTTGAAAAGAAAACTATTTCTTTAATATGAAATCGACGAAAAACTTTTTTCTATATTTGTTCATCTTTTCATTTGATGAAAATGTGAATATATCGAATATTTAACAATTATACTATGTTAATTGTTGTGTTAATGTGATAATATGTACATATAAATCATTGATTTATTACCAGCAAAATCAAGAAAAGAGGATTAAATATGAAAAAAACAGAAAAATTACCTTTTTATCGTTCTTATTAGTATTTTTTTAGCAGCACTCTTCTCCTTAACTTCACGAAATGCTTCTGCGGATACCTCTCCGACAGTTACTGGTAATTTAGCTGATACCATAACTAGTTTAAGTATTTCTAATAATGAAGGCGGAAAGTTAGACTGGGATTTAGCACAATGGGCTACTTTTAGAATTAATGCTACATTTGATTTAAGCGATAAGGATGTTAAAGCAGGAGACAAGACGATTTTAACAGTTCCTGATGCATTGATTATCACTTCAACTAGCTTTGAAATTCGAGATGTCAATACAAAAGAAGTGATTGCGCATGCAACGGTGGATGCCAATAACAAAACTTTAACCTTAGAGTATACGGATTATGTGGAAAAGCATTCAGATACAAATGGTAAATTCTTCTTCTATGCTAGAGTAGATTTCAAAAAAACATCCACAAGCTGGAGAGATTTCGATAGATCTAACTGTAAACAAAGAAACAAAAGTCGCAGGAAAAATTAAATTCAAAGGCATTGGAGATGGAAATCCAACACTTTTCACAAAAACTAGTTGGGTGAACAATACAGACTATAAAACTGTTTCCTACAATATTTCTATTAATCGAACAAAGCAGAATTTAAAAGAAGTTACTATAGAAGATCAATTACAATACCATAATGCTTCTTATGTGAAAGATAGTTTTCGAATTTATAAAGGAAAAATTTAATTACGTGAATGGTGAATGGCAATTCACCGATAGAACGGATGTAACAAGTCAACATAAAAATTACTTTTTGGTGCAGACGGAAAGTCTTTTGTTGTTGAACTAGGAGATATTAGTGAAACAGATCAATATCGTATTTCATATGATGTCAGATTAAACTATTCTCCATTTAGACGGAGAACTGTTGAAAAATGATGCGAAAATTAAAAAGCTAAGGGAATTGTTCAAAAAAAGAAGTTACAAATGCTTCTGCTGTGCAAGTAGCTGGAGGGCTCTGGAATTGGTTATGTATTCACCATTAATGTTCATAAAGTAGATGATGAAAAATAAACCATTAGCTGGAGTGAAATTTAAATTGACTCGATTAAGAAATAATCAAGTAATAGGAGAATATATCACAGATTCTAATGGAAACATCACGGTACCTTCATTATTAAAAGATAAATATACACTTACAGAAGTTGAAACACTTCCAGGATATAAAATTGAAACTCCTGAAACAGATGTAAACATTGCTGATTTTGCAGCTGATAGAACAGTTACAAAAAAACAATTGTAGAATCCAAAAGAACAAACAACAACGACGACTACGACTACAACAACCACAACAACTACTACGACTTCTACAACTACAACGTCAACCACAACAACTGAAGAGTCTACAACAGTAACGACTACAACAGAGTCTCCTTCAACGACAACGGAAGTCCCAAGTACTGTTGAAACGACAGAGAACACTACAACAACTGAAGAAAAACCAGAATTGCCAAATACTGGTACTTCGAATTATAATATTCTAGTTTTAATAGCTGGTTTATTCTTAGTGACTTCATTTGTAGTGATTCGTAAAGAACAAAATTAATGATGATTTAATATGTAAAGCCTAGGTCTATACTTAGGCTTTTTATTAAGTTTAAAAATTTGTATTTAAGTCGATTACAAAATTTTCCATTCAGTTCTTAATGATAATTGATTTTACTATCATTTTTTTATAAAAGTGCTATAATAGGTAAAGTTAAAAATGATATTCCCGAAAGGATGCACAATGTGTAGATGCCTTGTAACCGGAATTGAATGGGGGAAAAAGAAATGGAAAAAATTTTATTTACATCGGAATCCGTAACAGAAGGACATCCCGATAAAGTTGCAGACCAAATTAGTGATGGTATTTTAGATGCCATTCTTGCTCAAGATCCAACTGCTCGTGTAGCCTGTGAGACAGTAGTAAACACTGGTTTAGTCGTTTTAGTAGGAGAAATCACAACGAGTGCGGTTGTTGATTACCAACAAGTTGCTCGTGAAACGATTCGTAAAATAGGATACACTGACCGCAAGTATGGATACGATGCTGATGCAGTTGCGGTTATGGTTTCTTTAGACAAGCAATCACCAGATATTGCAATGGGTGTTGACGATGCATTAGAAACTCGTGGACAATCTGAAGAGTTTGGAGCAGGAGACCAAGGTTTAATGTTTGGTTATGCTACAAATGAAACGAAATCTTATATGCCATTGCCAATTGATTTAAGTCATAAGTTAGCTTATCAACTAGCAAAAGTTCGTAAAGAAAAACAATTAGATTACTTAGGCCCAGATGGAAAAGTTCAAGTAACAATTGAATATACTCCTGAACATACTGTAAAACGTATTGATACAATTGTTGTTAGTACACAACATGATGAAGAGATTTCTCAAGAGCAAATCAGAAAAGACGTACTTGAGTATGTTGTAAAACCAGTCGTACCTTCTGAATTACTGGACGAAGAAACTCGTTACTTCATTAATCCGACTGGTAAATTCGTTATCGGTGGACCTGTTGGAGACTCAGGATTAACTGGACGTAAAATTATCGTAGATACTTACGGTGGTTATGCTCGTCACGGTGGTGGAGCTTTCTCTGGTAAAGACTCTACTAAAGTAGACCGTTCTGCAAGTTATGCAGCACGTTATATCGCAAAAACTGTTGTTGCAGCAGGTCTTGCTGATAAATGTGAAATTCAATTAGCGTATGCGATTGGGGTAGCACAACCAGTTTCGATTGCTGTAGATACATTTGGAACAAGCCACGTACCAGAAGATAAAATTATTGAAGTCATTCGTAAAGAGTTCCGTTTAACTCCAAAAGGAATTATCGAAACATTAAACTTACGTAGACCAATCTACCAACAAACAGCCGCTTATGGTCACTTCGGTAGAACAGATATTGAACTTCCATGGGAACAACTGAATAAAGTAGAAGAGTTAAAAGCTTATTTTGCATAAACGATTATGAAGAAATGCCAACCTCAATGAGGTTGGCTTTTGATTAAAAGTAGAAAAATTATCATTTATGATAATTTTCTACTTTTCTATGACATAACAAATCGGAGGGCAGTTGATTTGATTGATGAAATTGATATTTTAAACACGGACCATTCTTTTTGTGAGAAAGAGCTGAAATGAGTTCTTCACAGCATGCTTTTTCTTCTATCCCACCGTCATGACCATAGTAGGAAACGATGATTATTTTTTTCCATATTTTTCTCTAATCGCTCCAGCAAAATTTGGATGGCTTCCAGAGTAGAAGAGGGGAATTGTGATGATTTTTATCACTTCCAGGTAAATAGCCAAGATTAAAAATTGCTAATCTAACTCGCTTGTCTTAGTTCTAAATAGTTTGAAATATTGCGTGGGAGTCTAAAAATACAGGTCACTTTTTGGGGGCTAAGTCATGTTTTTGTAATAATTGTCTTGTTTGTAAAATAGCTGTTTCTTGAATATCAAAAGATAAAATTTTTGAAGTCGAATCTATATGTTGTGCCAGAAAAAGTGTGTCATGTCCATTTCCTGCGGTTGCGTCGATAAATAGTCCATCTTTCTAAATTTGCGGAAAGAATCATTTCGTGACTAAATTGTTGAGCGTTCTTCAAAATAAACACCTCTTAAGTAGAAATTTTACAATTTGTTACATAATTTTTACGGATATTAAGAGTATACGACGTTTTTGTGTTCGCGCAACGTTCCCCTACACATTCAATTTTATCCTACTATAATGGATTACGAATTAGTTTTTAGATGGAGGATAAAAGGATGACAGAAACAAAAACACGAAAGATATTTACGTTTAAAAAGAGAAAAAACAAATGAAGGCTTTAAAAAGCTGCTAATAAAAAAATTTACAAAAGACAGTTGCAGTTGTTGGAGCAACTACGTAGCAGGTTTAGCATTAGCGCCAAAATCTCATGCATATACTGTACCTACCAATCAAGTACAAACTCCTGCACAACGATTCTTAAATAAGATTATTCCTGCAGCTCAACAAGCTACTGAAGGTAAAGATGTCTATACTTCAGTAATGATCGCGCAGGCAGCTCTAGAATCTGCATGGGGAACAAGTGCGTTAGCTTCGAACCAAACCATAACTTATTTGGTGTAAAAGGGAACTATAATGGTCAATCTGTCAATATGTATACTTTAGAAGATGCTGGAGCGCAAAACTACTACGGTATTCATGATAATTTTAGAAAATATCCATCATATAAAGAATCAATGGATGATTATGTAGATAAAAATTGTTAATGGGATTAAAGGGGCTCCAATGTTCTATTCTGGTGCATGGAAGAGCCGTACAAATAGCTATCAAGATGCTACACGTTATTTAACTGGTCGTTATGCAACGGACACTGCGTATTATGCTAAATTAAACCGCATTATTGAACAATTTGGATTGACAAAATATGATAACGGAACTGCAACGGCAATCGCAGCGTCAATTGAAGAGAAATCTTCAATTGGAGGACAATATACTGTTCAAGCAGGGGATACATTATATTCTATCAGCCGTAAGTCGGGTGTTAGTGTAAATCAATTATTGTCTTTAAATGGATTATCATTAAATTCAGTGATTCGTCCAGGACAATCTTTATCATTAGGAAATAATACAAAACAAACTACTAATACAGTAGTATCAACTCCTGTAAGTACTACATCTGTTTCAAAAGCAAATGGTACTTATACTGTAAAAGCTGGTGATACCTTATATGGTATCAGCCGTAAATTTGGGATGAGCTTATCGCAATTAATTTCATCCAATGGAATTTCTACATCAAGTATCATTCGCCCAGGACAAACATTACGTGTAGTTGGTGGTGAAGCTTCTGCTACAGTAGTTAGAACATCTACTTCTACAGCTCGTACAAGCGGTGGAAACTATGTTGTCCAAGCGGGGGACACTTTATACAGTATCGCTCGTCGTTCAGGAATGAGTTTAAATTCATTATTAACATTAAATGGTTTTATCTCAATCATCTATCATTTATCCTGGTCAAAGTTTAACAGTGAGTCAATCAGAAGGGAACTTCACAACTCCAGTAAGTACTAAAACAAATAGCGCATCTTCAGTGGTATCAACTTCTGGAACGTATACTGTAAAAGCAGGGGATACATTATATAGTATTGCTCGTCGTTCAGGTGTGAGCTTGAGTTCGTTATTATCATTAAATGGACTATCTCAATCTTCAGTGATTCGTCCTGGTCAAACACTAAATGTTTCAGGAGCTTCAAGTACAACAGTTGCTACTCCAGTAAGTACCACTAGTCAAGCAACTTCAACTTCAGGGACCTATACTGTAAAAGCAGGAGATACTTTATATCGTATTGCACATAACCATGGAATTTCATTAAGAACATTACTTTCAGTGAATGGATTATCAGAAACTAGTACGATTCGTCCAGGTCAACAGTTAGTAGTGTCAGGTTCAACACAAGCAACTACTTCATATTCATCAACACAAACCGTTTCATCAGGCTCTCAAACTCATACAGTTAAAGCAGGAGAAGGGTTATGGCGTATTGCTAGAACTTACGGACTTTCATTAGAACAATTAAAAGCTTTAAACGGCTTAACTTCAAATGTTATCCGAGTTGGTCAAGTGTTGAAAGTTTCAAAATAATCTGCTAGAATAATACTCACAAAAGCAGATAGAGGAATAGTAAGTTTCTTTGAAAGTTGTAGAGAGTGCATGGTTGGTGAAAATGCATCAATTCGATAAACTGAACTCGCCTTTTTAGCCGAACTCTGAAGGATTAGTAAGAGTTTCCGCTTCGCCAGCGTTACAGGTAAGAAGAGTAAAATGTTTAGGTGGTAACACGTATTGCGTCCTATCTGTCAGTGACAGGTGGGGCGTTTTTTATTTTGAAAGGAGTGAATCAGATGACATTTAATCATCTTGAAATAGAGCCCAAATGGCAAAAATATTGGAAAGAACATCATACATTCAAAACAACAGAAGATCCTTCTAAGAAAAACTTCTACGCATTAGATATGTTCCCGTATCCATCAGGACAAGGACTTCACGTAGGTCACCCAGAAGGTTATACAGCCACTGATGCCGTTTCTCGTATGAAACGTGCACAAGGGTACAATGTTCTTCATCCAATGGGATGGGATGCGTTTGGACTTCCTGCAGAGCAATATGCTCTGGACACAGGAAATGATCCGGCAGAATTCACGAAAGTAAACGTAGCAAACTTCAAACGTCAAATTAATGAATTAGGATTTAGTTATGACTGGGACCGGGAAATTAACACAACGGATCCAGAGTACTATAAATGGACACAATGGATTTTTACAAAGTTGGTTGAAATGGGTTTAGCATATGAAGCTGAAATCCCCGTTAACTGGTGCCCAGCACTTGGAACGGTACTTGCTAACGAAGAAGTAATCGATGGTAAGAGTGAACGTGGAGGACATCCTGTTTACCGTAAACCAATGAAACAATGGATGCTTAAAATTACTGCATATGCGGATCGTCTATTAGAAGATTTGGATGAGTTGGATTGGCCAGAAAGTATTAAAGATATGCAAACGTAACTGGATTGGCCGTTCAGAAGGGGCTCAAGTTCGTTTCAACGTAAAAGGAACAGACGAAAGTTTTGAAGTGTTCACGACACGTCCGGACACATTATTTGGAGCGACTTACAATGTATTAGCGCCAGAACACGAATTGGTTCAAAAGATTGTCACTCCTGAACAAAAAGAAGCAGTGGATGCTTATATTGCAGCCGTTTCTACAAATCCGACTTAGAACGTACAGAACTTTCTAAAGAAAAAACAGGGGTATTCACTGGAGCGTATGCGATTAACCCAGTGAATGGAAAAAGAAATCCCAATCTGGATTGCAGACTATGTATTAAGTACTTATGGTACAGGTGCCATTATGGCCGTTCCAGCTCATGATGAGCGTGACTATGAATTTGCAAAAGTATTTGGATTAGACATTATTCCAGTAATTGAAGGCGGAAATGTTGAAGAAGAAGCATACACTGGTGATGGTGTACATATTCATTCAGATTTCCTGGATGGATTGAATAAAGCGGACGCCATCGCAAAAATGAATGCATGGCTTGAAGAAAATGGCGTAGGAGCAGCAAAAGTAAGCTATCGTCTACGTGACTGGTTGTTCTCTCGTCAACGTTACTGGGGTGAACCAATTCCAGTGATCCATTGGGAAGATGGCACAATGACAACTGTTCCTGAATCTGAATTGCCATTAGTATTGCCAAAAACAGATAAAATTCGTCCTAGTGGTACAGGTGAGTCACCACTGGCTGCAATTGAAGACTGGCTGTATGTAACAGACCCTGTAACAGGTAAAAAAGGTCGCCGTGAAACAAATACAATGCCACAATGGGCAGGTAGTTCATGGTACTTTGTACGTTATGTTGACCCACATAACAAAGAAAGAATTGCGGATCCGGAAAAAGTAAAACAATGGTTACCAGTTGATTTATATATTGGTGGTGCAGAGCATGCCGTTCTTCACTTACTATATGCTCGTTTCTGGTATAAAGTGTTATACGATTTAGGCGTTGTTCCTAACAAAGAACCATTCCAAAAATTATTTAACCAAGGAATGATTCTAGGTGAAGGTAATGAGAAAATGTCTAAATCTAAAGGGAATGTTGTAAACCCTGATGATGTTGTTCGCGAATATGGTGCGGATACATTACGTGTCTATGAAATGTTCATGGGACCACTGGATGCATCGATTGCATGGAGTGAAAAAGGACTTGAGGGTAGCCGTAAGTTCTTAGATCGCTTCTGGAGATTGATGATCGACGACAATGGTAAAATGCGCGACCGTATTACAAAACTAAATGATGGTAAATTGGATAAAGTGTACCATCAAACAGTGAAGAAAGTAACAGAAGACTTCGAAGAGTTGCATTTCAACACCGCAATTTCTCAAATGATGATTTTCGTCAACGAAGCATACAAAGCAGATGCATTACCATTTGACTTTATGAAAGGTCTAGTACAATTGATTGCGCCATTAGCACCACATATGGCTGAAGAAATCTGGAGTAAATTCGGATTTACTGAATCAATTAGTTACGAACCATGGCCAACTTACGATGAATCTAAATTAGTGGAAGATGAAGTAGAAGTGATTTTCCAAGTCAATGGAAAAATTAAAGCACGCGTAATGGTTCCAACGAATGCAGATGCTGAAGCTCTTGAAGCACTAGCTAAAGAACATGATGCAGTGAAATCAGCCATCGAAGGAAAAACAATCCGTAAAGTAATTGCTGTTCCAGGGCGTTTAGTAAACATCGTTGCGAACTAATAGATTCTGAAAGGATAGTAGAATGATTTATTTTGATAATGCAGCAACAACGAAAATTTATGATGATGCATTAACGAGCTATGTTCAAGTTAGCCAAAAGTTCTTTGGAAATCCATCAAGCTTACACCAATTAGGAGTCGATGCCTATCAAGTGTTGACAAAAAGCTAGAGCACAAGTGGCTAGTTTATTATCCGTTCTACCTGAGGAGATTTTCTTCACCTCAGGCGGAACTGAATCGAATAACTGGGCTATAAAAGGAACAGCTTTAGAAAAATCCGTATTTGGGAAGCATATCATCACGACAAAGATTGAACATCCGTCAGTCATTCAAACGTGTAAGCAATTAGAGCGCTTCGGGTTTGAAGTGACTTATTTAGATGTCGATTCTAAAGGGATTGTTAGTGTTGACCAATTAAAAGAGAACCTTCGTAAAGATACGATTCTAGTGAGTGTAATGGCTGTCAATAATGAAGTTGGTAGCAATCCAGCCAATTACAGAAATTGCACAAGTGTTAGAAGAATACCCATCGATTCATTTTTCATGTGGACGCTGTTCAAGCAGTAGAACGCGCAAGTCAGCTGCTAGCCATTGGACGTATTGATTTGTTGAGCCTTTCTGCGCATAAATTCCATGGACCAAGAGGCGTTGGGATTATGTATAAGAAATTTGGACGTAAGATTCAAGCGCTCTTAACAGGTGGCGGACAAGAAAAAGGAGAACGTAGTACAACGGAAAACCTTCCAGGAATTGTAGCTACAACAAAAGCTCTGCGAATGGCTCAAGAAGAAAAGTCAGTTACGGGAGACCTTCGTAGCAAAACTATGGAAAAGAGCTTGCTACAAAAACCAGAGATTCGCATCTTTTCACCTGAAGATGGAGCAAGTCATGTATTATGCTTTGCTATTAAAGGCGTTCGTGGAGAGGTGGTTGTCCATGCTTTTTGAAAAATCATGGCATTTATATTTCTACGACTTCTAGCTTGTTCAAGTAAAAAGTAGATTCATCAAGCACTCTTTATGCGATGGATGTTCCAACTGAATGGGCAACAGGTGCCGTTCGTGTAAGCTTCTCAAACGACAACACAAAAGAAGAAGTCGAACAGTTTATCAATGTATCTGCATCAGTTAATGAAACAATTTTCGTTTTTAAAATAAAAAGGAGGAAACCTTTGAAAAACTAGAATTTTGATTCGCTATGGTGAACTTTCTACAAAAGGGTAGAAACAAGAAAATGTTCACTCAAAAAAATTAGCGTCAAATATTAAAAAGCCTTAGTAGACTTTTCCTCAGGTAAAGGTGATTCCTGATTATGACTTTATGTATTTAGATTTACATGAAGCACCTCGAAGAAGCATGTCATCGAAAAAGGTAAAACCAATTTTTGGGATTCAATCTATTTCGCCAGTCTATATTATTGAAAAAGATATGGAAGTGGCTAAAAAAGTAGTTCTTGACTTATTGAGTCAAGAAGATCTTGAAGGTAAGACGTTTAAAAATTATGACAAAACGCTCGGATCACATTCGAGATGGATACGAATCAAATCAATCTATTCTTAGGAGATGCTGTTCTTGAAGCATTTCCAGATATCAAAGTTCAATTAAAACAACCAGATATTACAGTTCGTATCGATGTGCGCCGTGAACACTTAATGGTGAGTCTTAAGACCATCCCAGGGGCAGGCGGACTTCCTGTTGGAACAAGTGGTCGAGTGATGCTCATGTTATCTGGGGGGATTGATTCTCCAGTAGCTGGGTATCTTGCAATGAAACGTGGGATGGAAATTCAATGCGTGCACTTTGCAAGTCCCACCCGTATACGAGTCCACAGGCGCTTGAGAAAACAAAACTTTTAGCAGCAAAAAATTGCTCGTTTTGAGGAAGTATTCAATTTTTAACGGTACCATTTTCAAGAATTCAAGAGGAAATCAAGAAGAGTGTGCCGGAAGCGTATTTAATGACGATTATGCGTCGTTTTATGCTTCGAATTACTGATGAGCTTCGTAAAAATGCGAAAGCTCTTGCGATTGCTAATGGGGAATCGGTAGGGCAAGTGGCTTCTCAAACATTAGAGAGCATGGTGGCGATTAATGATGTTACAAATACACCAATTATTCGTCCAGTGGCTACAATGGATAAACTTGATATTATCAAAGTTGCAGAAGAAATTGATACATTTGAGTTATCGATTCAACCGTTTGAGGATTGTTGTACGGTATTTGCACCGCCAAGTCCTAAAAGACAAAACCGAAAACTTTGAAAAGCGCGTCAGTACGAAGCGCGTCTTGATGTAGAAGGGTTAATTAAAAGAAGCTGTTGAGAGGAAACAGTGATTGAGGAAATTACTGCTAATTACTACAACCGCAGTTGAAACGACTCAACAAGAGATTGATGATTTATTTTGAAATAAAAAGAAGCGATGGCTATTCCTGATGTAGTAGCATCGCTCTTTGGTTTATTGGAAGTATTCTTTTAGGGCGTTTGCTATACTTTTTTGCGATATTTTTCTTGATATTCTTGAGAAGAAATCACTTTATTATCACCTTGATTGTTTAAGTATCCAAGTTCTAGAAGAATAGACGGACGAGCATTATCTCTTAATACCATGAAGTTTTGGAATCTGCTTCCTTGGTTTTTAAGAGGTGTTACGTGATAAATACTTATTAATGGTTTGACTGAGATTTTTCACTTTTATCGCTATAATAATAAGTTGTAGTTCCACTAGCGCTATCGACTTCCGCAGAATCAAAGTGAATACTAATAAATGCATTTGCATTATTTTTATTACTAATTTCAGCACGATCTGCTAAGGAAACGGAACTATCGTCAGTTCTAGTTAAAATAACTTTTGCGCCTAACGCTTCTAATTCTTTCTTAACTAAGAAAGCAGTTGAAAGTGTGATCAGCTTCATGCTTTTTCACTAAAGTTTACTACAGCACCAGGATCATCTCCACCGTGACCAGGGTCAATGACAATAGTTGCATTTTTAATTCCTTGTGGGAGGGCGTCATCTGTTTCTATCCCTGCGAAGTTTGCGGTGACTAACCAATATGGTATATATCCATATTTTTCCATTGCCTACAGAAACTTTGTAGAAATCTCCCTCTCTATCTTCATATACAAATTGCGTTCCTTTTATCTACCGTTCCAATTAAATCTGAAGTGATAGATGATTGAGAGTAGATTGGAGTTTCTTTTAGCTTCGTTACAAACATTTTATTGGAATCAATAGTCGTTGAAGCCCAGCTTGTTTATTCAATATTTCTTGTATTAATTCAATTGTATAGTTCGAAGAATCGCTATCTACATATCCTTCAGTCTCTTTATAGCTGGATTTTTAAAGTTTTATCGGAAACATCTTCAAGAAGATAGAAAATCTCACCATCGGGAATCGTCCCAATTTCTTTAGTGTTTTTTCTGGCAGTTTGATAAATCTTCAAACCTCCATTTGCATAACCTTTCATTAAGGTTGTTAGTAAGATAGTGTCATTTTTCTTCCACATATCCAATTTGTTCATTATACTGAACTTGTATCCACCGTTGTCTAGTTTATGTAGAGACAATAAATATTGTCCTTGAGAGATTTCACCCATTGGGATTGACTTTTGAATCCATCTTTTGATAAACCTGTACGTTCGAAGAACCAGTATTTACAGCAAACTCGAACAATTTTATTTTTACTCTAGAAGATGTCTGTGTGGTAGAGTTTGTATTTGAATTCATCTACTAACCGTTTGACGTGATATTGTTTTCATTTGTTGAAGCAGTTTTTCACTGACTAATGGATAGGCAATTATCCAAAAGTGTTAATAATATAAAAAATGAAAGCTATGAATTGTTGTGTATTTTTTTCTTTTTAAATAAATGCAATAATGAATCCATAGAGACTCCTTTTAAAATTAAGTATTTCTATTTCATTATACCAATAAAACCCTTATTTGTGTATAAAAAGTTGCTTTGAACTTGATTGTAGTCGAATTTATTAGGTACAATAAAAATAGAATAAGAGCAAAATTGGAGGTTTGACATGTTAATTGGATCTCATGTTTCAATGAGTGGTAAAAGAAATGCTATTAGGATCTAGCGTGAAGCAGCCTTTAGTTACAGGGGCAAATGTTATGATGGTGTATACTGGAGCTCCTCAAAATACCAGAAGAAAACCGATAGAAGAATTAAACGCTGAAATAGGCAAGAAATTTATGGCTGAAAATGGAATCAAGGAAGTTGTCGTTCACGCTCCCTATATTATTAACTTAGCTAATACAACAAAAAGAAGGATATATTGATTTTGCAATTGATTTTTTGAAAGAAGAATTGAGACGTGCTGAAGCAGTCGGATCTACACAAGTTGTTTTACATCCAGGTTCTCATGTAGGTGCTGGGTGTTGATGTTGGATTGAATCAAATCATCTATGGATCTAAACCAAGTAATCACAAAAGACCAAACAGTTCAAATCGCTTTGGAAACAATGGCTGGAAAAGGAACGGAGTTAGCTCGTACGTTTGAAGAACTAGCTCGTATTATTGATGGCGTGACGTACAATGAACACTTATCGGTTACATTTGATACTTGTCATGTTCATGATGCTGGATACGATATTAAAAACGATTTATCGGGAGTATTGACACAATTCGATAAAACGGTGGGACTTGATCAGTATTAAAGTTCTTCATATCAACGATTCTAAAAATCCTGTGGGTGCTCATAAAGATAGACACGAAAATTTTGGGTTTGGAGAAATTGGATTTGATGCGTTAATGAATGTTATTCAAGTCCCAGAATTTAAAAATCTCCCTAAAATTCTTGAAACTCCATGGATTAAAGTGGAAGATAAAGTTCAGATTGCGCCATACAAAGAAAGAGATTGAAATGATTCGTTCTGGAAAATTTGATTCACATTGGATTGAAGAGTTATTAAATCAGGAAAGAAGGAAATAATATGCATTCACACGATCATTGTTGTGGTCACGAACACTGTGAGCACCATCATGAACATCATCATAGCCACTCACATAATCATGTGGAAGAAGCATTAGAGATTCTAAAAGAAGCGGGCTACAAGCACATGAATAAAACGCCAACGATTGGTTGAAATTTTAAATGATGCGAATCGTTACTTGTCAGCAAAGCAAGTGCAAGAGTTAATTGCTTCGGAGTTTCCACAATTAAGTTATGATACAATTTATCGTAATTTATATACCTTTGTACAATTGAATATTTTAGAAGACACAGAAACTAAATGGTGAGAAATTATTTAGATTCCGGTGCCAAACACATGGGCATCATCATCATTTCATTTGTGAAAAAGTGTGGTAGTACAAAAGAAATAGATATGTGCCCAATGGACTTCTTCCAAAGATCAATTAGAAGGTTGTGAAATTCACTCTCATCGATTCGAGATTTTTGGACTTTGCGAAAAATGCGCAACTAAAGTATAAATTAAGGTTTTCCTAAAAAAAGTTCATAGGGCAGTATAGAAGTTGATTGACATTTTAGCGAACCTTTCCTATAATAAAAAAAGGACATTTCGTTTGTTTGGTTATTCTATTCAAAAGAAAACAGTTACTTTTAAATGCTCGGAGGGAGGGAATAGGATATGTCAAAAACAGTTGTTCGTAAAAACGAATCACTTGATGATGCTCTTCGTCGCTTCAAACGTACTGTTTCTAAAACCGGAACTTTACAAGAGGCTCGCAAACGTGAGTTTTATGAAAAACCAAGTGTAAGACGTAAGAAAAAATCAGAGGCAGCTCGTAAACGCAAGTTCTAGTCAACTCTGTGTATCATATGACTATGTCAGGCTGGGGCTATAGGTCCCAGTCTTTTTTTATCAATCAAACGAAATACATAGAATGGAGAAAAAACAATGTCATTAAAAGAAACGATTAACAACGATATTAAAACAGCGATGAAAGCAAAAGATAAAGAAACATTAGCAGTTTTACGTATGATTAAAACAGCAATTCAAGCGGCTGAAATTGACAAAAAATCAGAGCTAACAGCTGAAGAAGAATTAACAATTTTATCACGTGAAGCAAAACAACGTCGTGATTCAATTGTTGAATTTGAAAAAGCAAATCGACCAGAACTAGTTGAAAAAACACAAGGTGAATTAGTGATTGTTGAAAAATATTTGCCAGCACAACTTTCTTTAGAAGAAGTACAAGCAAAAATTGCTGAAATCGCTGAACAAGTAGGGGCGACAACACAAAAAGAATTTGGTAAATTAATGGGTGCTGTGATGCAAGCTCTTAAAGGGCAAGCAGACGGTAATGTCATTAAAGAACAAGTAAAAGCACACTTAAATAAATAAGTGTGGATTGGAGGATAACTGATTGGAAAAAGAAACCGTAAAAGCAAGTGTTGAATTAAGCGATAATCCTCAACTAATTCAATTATTTGGTTCTCAAGATCAGAATATTCGTTTTATTGAAGAGTCATTCCAAGTACAAATCACTCATCGTGGAGAGCAACTCTTTATTACTGGTGAAGAAGAGAATGTTACTCAAGTTAAAGAACTACTAAACCAGCTTCAAGACTTGATTGCACGTGGGATTAGTATTTCTAAAACAGATATCATCACTGCGGTGAAGATGGCTAAACGTGGTACTTTGGATTACTTTGTTAATTTATATAACGAAGAAATTGGCCGTACATTTGCAGGAAAAGCGATTCGTGCCAAAACATATGGGCAACAACAGTACATTCATGCCATTAAGAAGACTGATGTGGTCTTTGGGATTGGACCTGCCGGAACGGGTAAAACGTTCGTTGCCGTTGTGATGGCTGTTCAAGCATTGAAAAAAGGCGAAGTGAAGAAAAATAATCTTGACTCGTCCAGCCGTTGAAGCCGGTGAAAATTTAGGTTTCCTACCAGGAGACTTAAAAGAAAAAGTAGATCCATATTTACGTCCGTTATACGATGCTCTTTATACCGTATACGGTATGGAACATACGAATCGACTCTTAGAACGAGGAGTCATTGAAGTGGCGCCGTTAGCGTATATGCGTGGGCGTACTCTAGAAGATTCATTTATCATTTTAGATGAAGCTCAAAATACAACTAGAGCGCAAATGAAAATGTTCTTAACTCGTTTAGGTTTTGGTTCAAAAATGATTGTCAATGGAGATAAGTCTCAAATTGACTTGCCAAAAGGACATCAAGCCAGTGGTCTTTTAGATGCTGAACGCAAGCTAAAAAGGAATCAATGGAATTGTGTTTGTAGAATTTGATGCAGGAGACGTTGTACGTCATCCAATCGTATCTGAAATTATTAATGCATATTCAGCACCAAAGGAAACTGAAAAGGAACGAGGTGAAGAAAGTGAGACAAAAGCTCCGTAAGTTTCAAGAAACTTTAGGAATGCTCTATCTACCTGCTTTATTAGGGATGACATTTTTAGTGTTACTCATTTTAGGGATGGAGTAATGTACAACCAACTTCTTATTCTTTAGAGTTAAATCAAGTTGCTAAAGAAACAATCTGTTCTCCAAGAACAATTGAGGATAAAGAGCAAACCGCAAAATCAACAAATGGCGATGGATGGTGTTGGAGATATTTATGTATTTGATCAAACCAAACAACAACAACAAATTGATAAAGTAAAGCAGTTTTTCCAAGCGATTAAAACGGTTGCTGCCAAATCATCAAGCGAAATATTTGGGGTAGATTCAACTACCACAACGACTGGAGAAACATCTACAAAAGTAGCTACAATTCAAGATAGATTAAGCTATTTTAAGAAAAGTTTAGATAGGGAAAATAAAGCCATTCGAGATTTTGCTTTTGTATATTAAAGATAGTGTTATTGTTCAGCTTTTATCGGCTAGTTCTGAAAAAAATTAGAGAGCTATGAGAAAGCTGTAGAAGATGCAACGAAGGAACAAATGGCTTCTTCCATTACAGAGTCTAATCTGTTGCAAGCGCAAGAAGCTGCAAAGAAATCTTTGTTTAATGGTGGATTCTCTGATTCAGAACGTGAATTATTAGGACAATTGTTAACCAATAGCATTGTTGCTAATAATGTAGTGGATAAAGATGCAACCAACAGTGCAAAAGAGAATGCAAAAGCAAAGCGTCTCAACCGTTAGAATTCTTCAAGGTCAAGTTCTCATCCAAGAAGGACATATTATAACTCAAGAAGATTTACGTATTCTTGAGTTACTCGGTATCAATGGAACAACAAACAATTATCATCAACTCTATAGTTACTTGATTTTCCTTGGAATCTTTATCGTTAGTCTTCTAGTATTCTCGCTTCGATATAAAGTGGGAGTTTTCAAGAAAGACTGGGATACCCGTTTAAATGAATTAACAGTGTTTACTTTTTGTTTTTTTCAATGGGGGCTAGTTCTGTTGAAAATTTTATCGTTCTTGCAAAATAGAGGGATTGATTATATTGGTGTTGCTTTTCCAATTGCTGGATTAATCTATCTTATTTATAAGTTAACCTCAAAAATTTTTCTTTACAATTATTGCGATGTTAGTTTATCCGATTTTAGTCTGGTTTATGTTTGGTAGTGACAATATCAATACTGAAATAGCATTAACAACTGTTTATTTTTCTCTTGCGGCTTGGTTAGGAGTTGTTCAAGAAGTTTATTGGAAAAACTTTATCTTGGTTTAAACAATTACTTTCTACAAATTTGTAATTCCTGTTTCGTTAATGATTCCGTTTGTATTTTTTAGTAATTATGAACTAGTTTCTACTCAATCTGGTTGGTTATTTGCGTTTGCAGCGATTAGTGGATTTTTATCATATGTAATTCCAGTCATTTTAATGCCATATCTAACTTATCTTTTTGAAGATAGTTCAGTTCTTTATGGGCAGAGTTATCTAATCCAAATCAACCTCTGTTAAAAAGATTTAATTACAAAAGCACCAGGGACTTATCACCACAGTCTAATGGTGGCTAATATTTCAGCAAACTGTGTTGAGGCAATTGGGGGAGATTCTCAATTAGCACGAGTAGCAAGCTATTATCATGATATTGGAAAAACAGAGCACCCGTTCTTCTTTATTGAAAAACTGCCTGCTCATATGGAAAGTCCGCATAAAATGATTGGACCTTATGAATCAAAAGAAATCATTTTTGATCATGTTCGTAAAGGAGTAGAAATCTTAAAAGAACATCAATTACCAAAAATCAGTAATTGATATTTGTGCAGAACATCATGGAACTACTTTGATGAAATATTTTTATGCAGAAGCTCTAAAAGAAAATCCGGATGCGATCGAAGAGGATTTCAGATATCCCGGTCCAAAACCCTCAGACCAAAGAGTCAGCAGTCATTAATATTGTAGATAGTGCAGAGGCTGCTACACGAGCGATGAAAGAGCCTACTTTAGAAAAAGTTCAGAATTTGGTTCATTCTATCATTATGAATCGCTTGGAAGATGGTCAGTTTGTAGAATGTGATATTACGATGAAAGAGTTGTCCATTATAGAAAAAAATATTGTGGCTTCTCTAACGGAACATTCCATTCACGGATAGAGTATCCAAAAATTGTAAAAACATAGTTAAGAGTTAGTATCCTTTCCTTTAAGATTGTTTAATGAACAATTTTTCGGGAAAGGATCATTTTTATTTAATGTTTAGTTCAACATTCGTCAAAGTTCCAATAATGTAGGGAGTTTGTTAAAATAATAGTGACATGAATAAAGGAGATTTTATAATGATTATTGAAATTATTGATGAAACAGAAGTAGTTCCAGAAAGTCATCAAGAACTGGTTCACAAGTGTGGTATCTTTTGCAGCAGATTTTCTAAAAAATACCTCAAAACAAAAAGAATGTAGTATTTCTTTCGTATCTAGTGAACGGATTCGAGAAATCAATCGTGATTTCAGAAATATCGATAAAGTAACGGATGTTATCAGTTTTGCATTGGATGATGACGATGATGATTTTGCAAGCATGCAGTCAATTATGGAGGAAGATGATAGTTTTGTGACTTCAATTGGAGATATTGTCATCTCTTTAGACCGTGCAAAAGAACAAGCAGAAGATTATGGTCATTCGCTTGAAAGAGAACTTGGATTTTTAGCACTTCACGGATTTTTACATTTAAATGGCTATGACCATCAAAACTGAAGAAGAGGAAGCTGAAATGACAGGATTGCAACAAAGAAATCTTAGAAGCTTATGGGTTAACTAGAAATGACGGATAGACAAACGGGAAAAATTCAACCTTTTTGACTTCAATGAAACATGCACTACACGGAATCAAAAACAGTTATTCATGAAGAAACGGAATATGAAAGCTCATTTGTCTATGGCAGCGTTAGCCATATTGATAAGTTTCATTTCTGGACTAACTGCACTCGAATGGTGTTTTTATATTACTTTGTATATTTTTTTAGTATTAGTCATGGAGATATTAAACACAGTTGTTGAAAATTTGGTAGATTTATTAGTGAAAAAGGAATATCATATTGAAGCTAAAAAGGCAAAAGATATTGCAGCGGGTGGAGTATTGTTAAGCGCAGGTTTTACAGTAGTTATTGCGATGATTATAATTTTGCCAAAATGGATTCATTTTTAAGGAGAGAGTATGACAAAATCATTTAAATCAGGATTTGTAGCGATTGTGGGGCGCCCTAACGTAGGCAAATCAACATTTATGAACTATGTGCTTTAGGTCAGAAAGATTGCCATCTATGTCTGATAAAGCACAAACCACAAGAAATAAAATTCAAGGAGTCTATACGAAAGATAACGCTCAGATTGTCTTTTTAGATACGCCTGGAATTCATAAGCCAAAACATGAGCTCGGTGAATTCATGGTGAAGAGTGCCTATTCTGCATTAAAAGAAGTGGATGCAGTTTTATTTATGGTCAATGTTAGTGAAAAACGTGGGCCAGGGGACGACTTCATTATTGAAAAACTAAAAGGGAATTAAGACACCGATTTTCCTAGTATTAAATAAAGATTGATCTTGTAACGCCAGAAGTGTTATTAGAACGAGTTGAAAGTTATAAAGATGCACTTGACTTTGCAGGAGTGTTCACAATTTCAGTACTACAAGGGAATAATGTGAACGAATTAATGGAAGCTCTGATTAACGCACTTCCTGAAGGTCCACAATATTATCCAGCAGATCAAATCACAGATCACCCTGAATACTTTGTTGTTTCTGAATTGATTCGTGAGAAAATTCTACAATTAACACAGGAAGAAATTCCTCACTCAGTGGCAGTAACAGTGGATAAAATGCAAAAAGATGAATTCGATAAAGGTGTCATGTCTATGCGAATATCATCGTTGAGCGAAAATCGCAAAAAGGCATTATTATTGGTAAAGGTGGACGTCTCTTAAAAGAAATAGGGACGAGAGCTAGACGCGATATTCAACAATTACTCGGAAATAAGGTTTATCTTGAATTGTGGGTAAAAGTTGAGAAAAGATTGACGTAAACGTAAGAGTAATCTACAAGAATACGGATATCGAGATACAGACTATAGAGATTAGGATGAAATCAAATGGATTATTATCACTATTTTGATGGGAATTGTCTTAATGCGACAGGCGTATCGTGAGAAAGATATGCTTGTTAAAATTTTGACGAGAGACCACGGAAAGTTGATGTTCTTTTTACGAAATGCACAGCAAAGCAATCATCCATTAACAGCTGCGACACAGGTGTTTACAAGAGCGACTTTTCTTGGGCATATTCATCAAAATGGGTTTAGTTTCCTAAAGGATATTCACGATATTAAAGCCTCGCGACGATTGTCTTGCAAGATGTAAAGGCTCAAGCAGTTTTAGCGTATTTAACGCAATTAACAGATGCGGTGATGGATGACCATATTGTCAATAAGACAGTGTTCCAACTGCTTTGGGATGCTATTGAAGCCATTAATAATGGAGTCGATGCAGAAGTGATTCTCAGATTCTTTGAAATCAAGATTCTACGTTACTATGGAGTCGAGGTGGAATGGCAACATTGCGTCATTTGTAATAGAGATTCAGACTTAGTCGATTTTTCAATTCAGAAACATGGATGTCTGTGCAAAAATCACTTAGATGAAGACGAGTATCGTATGCACCTCTCTAGAAAGGCATTATACGTTGCAAGGCAATTAGCTCTTGTTTCTTCTCCAAAACAAATAGGGTCTATTCAGTTATCGAGTGAGACAACAAGTGAGTTAAGACGCCTGTTTGATACCATTATGGAAGAGTATGTGGGCATTCGTTTGAAGAGCAAAAAATTCTTAAATCAGATGGTCGAATGGGAAACGTTAATGCAGAAAAGAGGACAAGATTAAGAGTAGCGCAAAACGCTGTCTTTACTTGACTTTTTAAGCAATTATCGGTACTATAGTGAAAGATTAATAGGACGTTGACGGTGAGATTTTTAATGATAAAATGTCAAAGAGAGTATGGGCTGGTGGAATCCATATCATGGTCATTAAAAGTGGCGCACTTGAGTCTATCAACAATGAAGCTTGGTTTTAAATCAAGAAATTAGGGTGGAACCGCGATTAGTCGTCCCTATGTATGCTTTTTGTGTACATAGGGACTTTTTATTTAGTCAAAGGAGGAAATAGTATGGATTTTACAATGGTCATCCCAGCTTCAGAATTCAAAGATTTTCAATTGAAGGTGGTGTCATTAGCGCCGATTAAAGTTAGTGTAATCGGTCATGATGACGAAGTGTTGGAGCAATTCCAAACAAGTGTTAACCATTCAATGTACGGTTTTAAAACGAAAAATGAAGCGATTAAAGAAGTGAAATGTGAAGTGATTCCTGGAGTGATTTATGAATTTTATCCAGTAGTGAATGCACAATAGAAAGGGGAACAATTATGGCAAAAAAATTAAGTGTTCAAGAAATTATTTTAACATTACAAAATTATTGGTCTAACCAAGGATGCTTGCTTCTTCAAGCATACGATACTGAAAAAGGGGCAGGGACAATGAGCCCTTATACATTCCTTCGTGCCATTGGGCCTGAACCATGGAATGCAGCATACGTGGAACCTTCACGTCGTCCTGCAGATGGACGTTACGGGGAAAATCCAAACCGTTTATTCCAACACCACCAATTCCAAGTGGTAATGAAACCATCTCCTGAAAATATTCAAGAATTATATTTAGGAAGCCTAGAAGCACTAGGAATCAACCCATTAGAACATGATATTCGTTTCGTGGAAGACAACTGGGAAAATCCATCTCTTGGATGCGCTGGTTTAGGATGGGAAGTATGGCTTGATGGGATGGAAGTGACTCAATTTACTTACTTCCAACAAGTAGGTGGATTAGAATGTCACCCAGTTACTAGCGAAATTACTTATGGTCTAGAACGTCTTGCTTCATACATTCAAGAAGTTGAGAGTGTCTATGATTTAGTATGGACTGGAAATGTGAAATATGGGGATATCTTCACTCAACCTGAATATGAACATTCGAAATATGCTTTTTGAAGAAAGCAATGCAGAATTATTAATGCAATTATTTACAGACTTTGAAAAAGAAGCGACTGTATTAATGGAAAAAGGTTTAGTGCACCCAGCCTATGACTATGTTTTAAAATGCTCTCATGCATTTAACTTAATGGATGCTCGCGGAATTATTTCTGCAACTGACCGTGCAGGGTTCCTTGGCCGTATTCGTAAGATGGCTCGTACGATTGCGAAAACTTTCGTAGCTGAACGTGAAGCGCTAGGATTCCCATTATTGAAAGAAAAATAAGAGAGTTTGGAGGAGAGAGAATGACACAATCATTATTATTAGAAATCGGTTTAGAAGAATTACCTGCTCAATATGTTCGAACAAGCTCTGAACAATTAGCAAAACGTGTGGAAGACTTCTTCAAAAATGAAAATTTAGCTTTTGAATCTGTAGAAGCTTTTGCGACTCCAAGAAGATTGGCAGTTCGTGTCAATGGATTAGTTGAAGAACAAGCAGACCGCGAAGAAATCTTTAAAGGGCCTTCTCTAGCAATTGCTCAAAAGGAGGGCGCTTGGACAAAAGCTGCTGAAGGATTTGTTCGTGGAAAAGGATTAACAACAGATGACATTTATGTGGAAGAAGTGAATGGAGTTGAATACATTCATGTAAAACAACATATTGCTGGTAAATCAACAAAAGAAGTTGTTAAAAACTTATCTTCTGTGATTACAGATATGAAATTCCCTGTCACAATGCGTTGGGCGGCTCATACATTTGAATACTTACGTCCAATTCACTGGATTGTGGCTTTATATGGTTCGGAAGTCATCGAAGAAATCGGCGTATTAGATGTAAAAGCTGGACGTACTTCAAGAGGACATCGTTTCTTAGGAAAAGAAGCAACGATTGAAAATCCTGAAAGCTATGAAAAAGCTTTGGCTGAACAATTTGTCATCGTGAACCAAGATGAACGTAAAGCCCTAGTATGTAAGCAAATTCAAGAATTAGCTGCTAAAAATAACTGGATTATTCCAATTGATGAAGACTTACTAGAAGAAGTAAGTTCAATCCTTGAATATCCAACAGCGTTCGCGGGTACGTTTGATGAAAAATACTTAGTGGTTCCAGAACCAGTATTAGTGACATCAATGAAAGAACACCAACGTTATTTCGTTGTGTATAACCAAGATAAACAATTATTACCTTTCTTCGTTTCAGTACGTAACGGAAATGACTATATGATTGAAAATGTAGCTAAAGGAAATCAAAAAGTATTAACAGCTCGTTTAGAAGATGCTTTATTCTTCTATGAAGAAGACTTAAAGATTCCTATGACTACTTTCTTGAAGAAATTAGAAACATTAAACTTCCATGCCAAAATTGGTTCTATGACAGAGAAGATGGATCGCGTGCAATTACTTGTTGGACGTATTGCAAAAGAGTTGAACTTACCAAGTGATGTGGTTGTCACAGCTCAACGTGCAGCTTCCATTTATAAATTCGACTTAGTAACAAATATGGTTGGCGAGTTCCCTGAATTGCAAGGAATCATGGGAGAAATCTATGCGTTAAAACAAGGAGAAACTCCTGAAGTAGCCCAAGCGATTCGTGAACACTATATGCCAACAAGTGCAGATGGTGAATTACCATCGTCTGTTCCAGGTGCCTTACTTGCGGTAGCAGATAAATTAGATACATTCTTAAGTTTTACTGCTGCGGGTATGCTCCCAACTGGTTCAAATGACCCTTATGCACTCCGTCGTCAAGTGATGGGGCTAGTACAAATCCTTGCAGCCTTTGATTGGAACATTGAGATTGAAGACTTTACTAAATTATTATTAGGTCTTGATTATGCAGAATTCTTATCAGGCAAAGAGGAAGAAGTTGAAACGTTTATCTTAAGCTTTATTCGTGAACGCGTAGCACAACGTATCGCTACGATTACAAAACGTCATGATATTATCGATGCGGTTGTGAATAGCAACACTTCATCAGTTCCTGAACAATTGAAGGCAGCGAAAGTTCTTTCAGCTGTTTCAGAATCTGAAGAATTCAAAGGGATTGCAGAAGCCTTGAACCGTGTAATCAATATTAGTGCAAAAGCTCAAGAGGAAGCGGATGGTGAAATTTCAGAAGAAAGTCTTGAAACAGAAAGTGAACGTACTTTAGTGAAAGCTATTAAAGAACTTCATTCAAAAGTACAAACACTAACTCCTGAAGAGTTCTACAGTCATTTAGAAGCAATGACACCAAAAATCAATGATTTCTTCAATGAAAACATGGTTATGGTAGATGATGAGACAATTCGTCGCAATCGTCTAAGATTCTTAGGATTACTATCTAAAATTATTTTAGACTTCGCAGATTTTACATCATTAATTGTTAAATAAGAACCTCACATAGAAAGGAGAGTGAACGAAATGGCAGTATTTTATGATCGTGCCACGATTCAAGTCAAAGCCGGAAAAGGCGGAGACGGAATGGTTGCGTTTCGTCGAGAAAAATACGTACCAGACGGAGGGCCAGCTGGTGGTGACGGCGGTAAAGGCGGAAGTGTTATTTTTAAAGTCGATTCAGGACTTAGAACCTTATTAGATTTCCGTCATAAGCGTCATTTCAAAGCAAAACCTGGTGAAAACGGCATGAGTAAGAGTATGTATGGCCGTGGTGCAGAAGATTTAATCGTTAAAGTTCCACCAGGAACAATCGTTAGAAATGCAGAAACAAAAGCGTTAATAGCTGACTTAGTAGAAGATGGTCAAGAAGTAGTGGTGGCTAAAGGTGGCCGTGGTGGTCGAGGCAATATTCGTTTTGCAACTCATAAAAATCCAGCTCCAGATATCGCTGAGAATGGTGAACCAGGGGAAGAGTTTGAACTCGATTTAGAATTAAAAGTACTTGCTGATGTTGGATTAGTAGGATTTCCTTCTGTTGGTAAATCCACTTTACTATCCGTGATTTCAAGTGCAAAACCAAAAGTTGCAGACTATCACTTTACAACATTGAATCCTCAATTAGGAATGGCGCAGGCTCCAAATGGCGAACAATTCGTCGTTGCAGACTTACCTGGATTAATTGAAGGAGCGCATACAGGTGTTGGGCTTGGAATCCACTTCTTGAAACATATCGAACGTACAAAAGTATTACTTCATGTGATTGATATGGCCGCAATGGAAGGCCGTGATCCTTTCGAAGATTACAAGATTATTCAAGAAGAACTAGGAAGTTATCACTTGCGTTTATTGGAACGTCCAATGCTGATTGTGGCAAACAAGATGGATCAACCTCAAGCGGAAGAAAACTTAGAGAAATTCAAGAAAGACTTAGCAGATAGTCTGTCTGATGGACAAGAAATGCCTGAAATTTTCCCGATTTCTGCATATCGTCGTGAAGGACTTCAAGCATTACTTGCTAGAACGGCTGAAGTTTTAGATGAAACAGAATTCTTCCCATTAAACGAAGAAGTAGTGGAAACACATATCGTTTACGGTTTAGAGGAAGAAGAAGCGCCGTTCAAGGTGACAAGAGATCCAGATGGTACTTGGGTATTATATGGTGATAAGATTGAAAAACTATTCAAGATGACAAATATGGAACATGATGAGTCAGTAATGCGATTCTCACGTCAATTACGTGGAATGGGTGTGGATAGCACTTTACGTGAAAAAGGCGCCGAAAATGGCGATTTAGTACGAATTCTGAACTTCTCATTCGAGTTCGTTGATTAAGGAGTTTTGAATATGATCGATAGAAGCGAGATGGAAAAACGTTTTTACGTATCTTCCTTTGATGGCCTAAGAGCGATAGGAATTCTTAGTATAATTTTTTTATCACTTGTATTCTTATCGCTTGCCAGGTGGATTTCTTGGATTAGACATCTTCTTAATTTTAGCGGGATACTTTATGACAAACCGCTTGATGACAAGTTTGATGAATGATGGCAAGATTCCTTTGAAGCAGTTTTTACTTAAACGATTAGCACGTATTGCACTTCCTTTAATTGCAATGCTCGTTCTAGTATTCATTTATATAACACTGTTTCAAAATGAAATGTTGGTGAATTTAAGAGGATCATTTACTTCTAGTTTAGTCTTTTTAAATAACTGGTGGCAGATATTCCAAGCACAAACGTTTATTCCAAACTTATTAACTGAAAATCCATTTGAACACTTATGGTATATTTCATTAGCCTTTCAGTTTTACCTATTGTGGCCCATTGTATTTGCATTCCTAAGCATTTTTATTAAGAAGCATAATTCATTATTTATGGCGATTGTAGTGTTAGCGATGGCTTCATTTGGATTAATGGTGTTTAGTTATAAAGGGGCAGAGTCTTTAACGTATGTCACAATGAGTACTGGTACACGACTATTCTCAATGTTAATTGGGGCTTGTACGGCTTTGTTATATCCTTTAGATAGTTTTCAAATGGAATATAAGTCTAAATTACCTTATGAACAATATTTAAGGTTAATTCCAATCGTTTTAATGTTTTTTTTATTATTTACATTAGGTCGTAACGAAGATATTACTTATCGTGGAGGAATGCTACTATTTGATTTAACAGTTGGAGCTGTTATTTTGATGAGTGTTCATCCAAAAGTAGGAACAGGAATTTTATTCCGATTTAAACCATTAACTATGATTGGTCGTAGAAGTTTATCGTATTACTTATGGTTCTTACCGATTATTGTTTTATATCAAGCAAAATTAGGAATTACGGGTTCAAGTAATTTCCTTCATGGAATTATTCAATTTGCTTTAATCGTCTTCTTTGGTGAAGTTTGGTATCAAATTTTCGAAAAGAGACGTTATGTAACGATTACTCGTAAGATGATGAGTTTACTAAAAGAAAAATCTCCTTATGGGAAACAAATTTTCTTTGGAATCTGTGCAGTGTCTTTAATTATTTTGGCAGTAGGACTTGTTCAATCGACAAGTAAATTATCACAGCAAGAGACAACTCTTACAGAATTGATTCATGCAAATCAAGAGATTGTGGATAATACTCAATTAACCGATAAGAAACTATTAAAGACCATTAACAATGTGGTAGGACTTACTCGTGAAGAGACCGTTTTTAGCAGTAATAGTTCGATTACCTTTATTGGGGACCAATCGCTATTAGCTATCGCGAATGAATTAACAACCATTTATCCAAATGCCGTGATGAATGCGACAACAATTGCCCAAGTAACAGATTTAGCTTCAACCATTAATGAACTGAAAGCAAAGAATCTATTACATGACACTGTTGTATTAATGTTTGGGGCCAATAGTGCATTTACTAAAGGACAATTGGAACGTGAATTAAAACGGATTGGGATGGAAAAACAAATTTTCCTTGTTACAACGACAACATCTAAAACATGGAGAGATGATGTGAATGCTGTTTACGAAGCTATTAGCGAAAAGTATTCCAATGTCCATGTTCTTGACTGGAATGAATATTCGAAAGACCAAAGATTGGTATCTATTCATAAGTCTCTATGTAACAAGTAGGGGCTCATGAAGAAGCGCTTCTCGCTAAGAAAATTTATGAACATTGAGAGGAAATTAAAATGGAATTGCAATTTTAGGAACAGGTGCTGGCGTACCTTCTAAAATGAGAAACGTCACTCCAATTGCATTAAAGCTTCTCGATGAGATTAATGAAGTGTGGTTATTCGATTGTGGAGAAGCTACACAGCAACAAATTTTAAATACAAGTATTCGTCCTGGTAAGATTAAAAGATTTTCATTACTACATATGCATGGAGATCATATTTTTGGCTTACCTGGGCTACTCACAGTCGTTCTTTTTCAAGAGAAGATGAATTAATCGTATATGGTCCTAAAGGGATTAAGAGCTTCATTGATGCAACGATTCAAGCGTCTTGTTCCAAACTTGGATACCCTTTAAAAGTAGTTGAATTTGAAAAAGAAGGTCTTCTTTTCGATGACAAAAATTTTAAAGTGGAATTAAAACGACTCGAGCATGGCATTCCTTCCATGGATTCCGTAATACAGAAAAAGATCAACCAGGGAGCTTCAAGCCGATCGGCTTTAAGAGTTAGATTCCTTTTGGGCCACTCTATGGCAAGTTAAAAAGAGGAGAGACGATTACTCTTAGCGATGGTACTGTCGTGAATGGACAGGATTATATTTCTCCGGATATTAAAGGACGCGTTGTGACCATTTGTGGGGATACTCGTAAATGTGAAGCAAGGAAATCTTAGCGTACTGTTCGGATGTACTTGTCCATGAGGCAACTAATAGGGAGATAAAGGGCAACAAGCCTATCGTCAGTTTTCATTCGACGAGTCTCGCAGCTGAAATCCTTTACAAAATGCTGAAGTTAAGCAACTCTTGTTAACGCATATTAGTGCGCGCTATAACGGGAAACAATCTCACAATTAGAGGACGAAGCAAAACGATATTCGAAAATGTTGCAGTCGTAAAAGACTTCGATATTGCTTATTGAAAGTAAAACATCACGAAGGATGCTAAATGGTTACAAACTTGGCTCTTTCTATAGACCGACAGCAGTGGGCTTGGCACAAATCCATGGAATTAGCTAAAGAGATGTACAACTCATCTAGTAGCTCGTAACATGCTAAACCAGAGCAAGAGCTGAGTGCAAATCGAACACAACAAAACCTGTATACATGACTGTTTACAACTATTATTGTTCAAGACTTGATATCAACCTTAAATCATAATAAAATTACGATAATAATCAACAATGTCATTGTCACCTTAATTAGCTAAGACTTAAGTGAATCTGAGATTAATCAAATGCTTCAGTTAAACGAACACATTAATTAAAATCACTCAGATTTTACCAGTTTTAATGAGCTAACCGAGTATTTGTGAATATCGCCTCGTTAAAAATCAGCAACAGCAAAATCATCCGTTTACTCAGCAACAAATTTGGAGAATAGGTATCAGAATGAACCACTATTTAGAATTAAAACATATGTATCCATGTAATGACTGTAAATCCTGATCCAATTGCGACAGACTTTAATAAAATACCAACTGGAAAATACTTAGAGCAACAAAGGCTAGTACTAGACCAGCGAAGGTTGAAGAAGAAAGAAGGAATTGAAAAAGAAAACTTGAATAAATTTACAAAACAATGAACTTTATAGAGTAACAAACGTATTCCCAAAACAGGAGACAACTATTAGAATATTTCAATAAAAGTAGAAGGTGTACGATGAGTTTCAAAATTATGCAAGTTAAAAGACATGTGATGAAGAATCACAACTTCTCTATAAATAAAGTGGTGTAAAACTGCCTGCTTATGTAGAACGGGATTCAAGACTAAAAGAGTTTCTTCGCCAACACCACATCTCATCCACGACCCATTCCTATTACAGATATGGATAAAAGCAATCAAGAAGCATTGAAAATGGTGAATTGATTCATATGGCGACTACGATGCAGATGGAATTACAAGTACAACGATTCTCTACGAAACACTCAAATACAGGAGCTCAAGTATCGTACTATTTACCGAATCCTTTACACAGATGGTTATGGTCCAAATATTCCAGCGTTGAGCGCGCACTCGAAGAAGGCCATACGCTCATTATAACTGTAGACTGTGGAATTGCCTACATGAACCAATTCCGCCATGCGATGGAAAATGGCTGATGCTTTATCACCACCATGAAATCTCTGCGTGAAATTCCAGACATACGTCCATCCTCGCCATCCAGAGGCAACCAACGGCGGAGACTTATCTGGTGCTGGCGGCACGCTTAA